>Ga0247609_10001223_pt1 | contig 31621 bp, 31 predicted proteins | sample 172DNAGHGlowgp2_FD_193487 | JGI IMG/M metagenome (GOLD analysis project Ga0247609, IMG submission 193487) | Sheep rumen microbial communities from Palmerston North, Manawatu-Wanganui, New Zealand - 1728 DNA GHGlow gp2 | ecosystem: Host-associated > Mammals > Digestive system > Stomach > Rumen ... | reverse complement strand
TTACCCGAACGGCAGCATATCTTGACGTAATCTACGAAGTTGCTTTCAGCCATTATTTCTGTGTGTCGAGGAACGCAAAGATAGAAGCAATCATGTCTTCCTTGTTGGGTGTGTCAGCCCAACGGAAGGTGTGGCGGATGCCTTCACGTTCGAACCAGTCAATCAACGGAGCTGTTTGGTTCTGATAGACAGCAAAGCGCTTCTTGATGGTCTCTTCGTTGTCATCCTCACGACCTTGCTCCTTAGCACGACGAAGCAGACGGAACATCAGAATGTCCTCTTCAACGACGAGTTCTATCATGATGCCCAGCTCGTGACCGCGCTCCTGAAGCATCTTCTTGAGCGCTTCTGCCTGAGCGATTGTGCGAGGGAATCCGTCGAAGATAACACCTTTACCTGCAGGTTGAGCGTCGTAGGTCTTAGCAAGAATCTCAATCATGAGGTCGTCGGGAATGAGCTGACCATTCGAGATATAACCCTGAGCAATCTTGCCCAACTCAGTACCATTCTTTATTTCAGCACGCAGCACATCGCCAGTACTGATGTGTCCCATGCCGTAACGCTGTACAATCTCGTCGCTGTAAGTGCCTTTACCGGAACCTGGGGCACCGAAAATGATGATGTTCTTCATTATTTTTATTTTGTTTTTGGGGATTTATCAATTTTGAATTAAAGTATAAATGTCTTTAGTGTTGCGTCCGAAGCCGTCGTAGTCCAAGCCGTAACCCACAACGAAGTCATCGGGAATCTGCTTACAGCAGTAGCGTATGTCGAGCTTTACCTGCAGTTTGCTTGGCTTGAGCAGAAGTGTGCAAATCTCGATGCTCTCTGGGTTGTGCGGTTTAAGCGTCTCGAGCATGTGAGCCATCGTGAGTCCCGTATCGACAATATCTTCGACGATGATAACCGGACGGCCTGTGATGTCGATGTTGAGACCGATTATCTCGCGGATGTTGCCAGTCGTGGTCGTACCTTCGTAGGAAGCAAGCTTGATGAATGAAATCTCGCATGGTACATTAATCTCGCGAAGAAGGTCTGCAGCAAAGATGAACGAGCCGTTCAGTACAGCCAAGAAGACAGGTTGTTTGCCTTCGTAGTCGCGATTGATTTGTTCTGCAACTCGCCTTATTTGACTTTTTATCGTTCTTTCGGAGAGGGTTACGGCGAAGGTTTTGTCCTTTACCTTGAGGATTCTACTTCTTTGCATAATAGTTGTTATTACTTCGTATTAGTCCGCGTCCACCAAGGGTCAGTGAGGTCGCGAGGTGAATTGTTCTTTGTTGTTCCTGCACTTGCTCCACGAACACGGCTAAGTGTCTCGGGCGTCATCTGCAAGAAACTGGCGATGTGAACCATCGGAGCTCGAAGGATGATTTCGGGCTTCTCTCTCAGAAGTCTTTCGTAACGTTCGGCAGCATTCTCAAAGCGCTGGCTGTCGGCATGTTCCTGGCTGCTGATGGCCACGTGCTCGAGGATCTTCCGATAGAGCATTTCCATCTCTTGATTGCGCACCATGAGGCCAAAGAGAGCGTCGTGAGGAATGGCATAAAGCACTGAGTTTTCGAGTGCCTCGACGATAAGACGGCTGGGTTCCTGCTTGAGGAAACTCTCGATGCAGAACACGATGCGGCCCTCGAAGGAGAAGTGCTCTGTGACGTCCTTCTTGTTCTTGTAATAGTACTGCCGCACCATTCCTTTATCGACAAAATAAAGGGCACTGCAAACCTTCCCTTCCTCCAGAATAGTCTCACCTTTCTGGAACTTCATGGGAACGAGGATACTGGCCAGCATATCGACTCCTAGCGGAGTCAAAGGGCAGTAGATGCGGGCTATTTCCCGAGCAATGTCTCTCACATTTACCATTTAGCTATTACCATTAACTTAAACTATAAACTATGGACTTGTCAGTCCAATTTCAGCACGGCAAGGAAGGCTTTCTGCGGTACCTGCACGTTGCCAATTTGTTTCATGCGTTTCTTGCCTTTCTTCTGCTTCTCGAGGAGCTTGCGCTTACGGCTGACATCACCGCCATAACACTTTGCCAGCACGTCCTTGCGCACCTGCTTTACGGTCTCTCGGGCAATTATTTTGGCCCCAATGGCAGCTTGTATGGCGATGTCGAACTGCTGGCGCGGCAGAAGTTCCTTGAGCTTCTCGCACATTCGGCGGCCAAAGGTCTCGGCGTTGTCGAAATGCGTCAGTGTGGAGAGCGCATCGACGGGTTCTCCGTTGAGCAGGATGTCCATCTTGACGAGCTTGCTGGGACGGTAGCCTGCCTGATGATAGTCGAAGGATGCGTAGCCCTTCGAGATGCTCTTGAGCTTGTCGTAGAAGTCGATGACTATCTCGCCCAAAGGCATCGCATATTGCAGTTCCACGCGGTTTCCGCTGATATATTCCTGCTTCAGAAGCTCGCCTCGCTTGCCCAGGCAGAGTGTCATGATGGGCCCGATGTAGTTGGCCGTCGTGATGACGGAAGCGTGAATGTATGGCTCCTCGATGTGGTCGATGAGCGTCTGGTCGGGCATTCCGCTCGGATTGTGCACCTCCTGCATCTGTCCTTGCTTGTCATAAACGAGATACGAAACGTTGGGGACGGTGGTGATGACGTCCATGTTGAACTCGCGGTCGAGCCTCTCCTGAATGATTTCCATGTGCAAAAGGCCGAGGAAACCGCATCGGAATCCGAACCCCAGGGCCACGGAACTCTCTGGAGTGAAGGTGAGAGAGGCATCGTTGAGTTGCAGCTTCTCGAGCGAAGCGCGCAGGTTCTCGAAGTCCTCTGTCTCGATGGGATATACGCCAGCAAAGACCATCGGCTTTACCTCCTCGAAGCCCGAAATGGCTTCCTTGCAAGGGTTTTCAACGGTCGTTATCGTATCGCCCACTTTGACCTCAGTTGCCGTTTTGATGCCGCTGACTATGTAGCCTACATCGCCGCAATGAAGGACGTTTCTGGGCACCATATCCATCTTCAGAACTCCTATTTCGTCGGCTTTGTACTCCTTTCCCGTATTGATGAACTGCACTTGGTCGCCGCTTCGCATCGTGCCGTTGACGATTTTGAAATAAGCGATAATGCCACGGAACGAGTTGAAAACCGAGTCGAAAATGAGGGCTTGCAGGGGAGCTTTCTCGTTGCCTTTGGGACAGGGAATGCGCTCCACAACTGCTCTGAGAATCTCCTCCACGCCCATGCCCGTCTTGCCGCTTGCACGGATGATTTCCTCGTGTTTGCAGCCAAGCAGGTCAACGATTTCGTCCTCCACCTCTTCGGGCATCGCATTCGGCATATCGCATTTATTGATAACGGGGATGATTTCGAGGTCGTGGTCAATAGCCATATAGAGGTTACTAATAGTCTGAGCCTGAACACCTTGCGTGGCATCAACGACCAGCAGAGCACCCTCGCAAGCAGCAATGCTTCGCGAAACCTCGTAACTGAAGTCAACGTGTCCCGGAGTGTCGATAAGGTTGAGGATGTATTTCTGTCCGTCGAGCGTGTATTCCATTTGAATCGCGTGACTTTTGATGGTGATGCCGCGCTCTTGTTCGAGGTCCATATCGTCGAGCATCTGCCCTTTGGTCACGGTAATGGTCTTTGTGTACTCCAGCAGACGGTCAGCCAGCGTACTTTTCCCGTGGTCGATGTGGGCAATGATGCAGAAGTTTCTAATATTTTGCATGAAATAAGCCTATAAATTGCTTTGCAAAGTTACGAAATTCTATTCACATTTCATCGTTTTCAACATAAATTTTTACGCTATCTATGCAAAATCGATTTTAATGACAATCCAAGGCGTATCAACTTATCCTCTAAATAATGTCAAAATTCTCGATGAAATGGGCGATTTTAAAACATTTGGAAGAGAGTCTGGCCTGCAATGTATGTGTATGTTTAACAAAATTTAATAAGATGTCTGGTACTGATAAGACACCCACCCTCACGCCGCAGCCGGGCTGAGTCGTTGGACAAATTGGACAGTTTGGACACGAGGGAAAAAGAGAGGTGTGCAGGCCTTTATATATATTATATATAAAGTATAAGTTGTTAAATAAATATATTATATATAAGCACCATGTGTGTTGTGTGTTCCGAAACGGCTGTCCAATCTGTCCAATGTCAATAGTCGATGCCATACTCACGGCAAATCCACTCGACGGCACGGGGCGGCAGCATCTTTGCGGTGGGTTTTACTCCGAAACTTGCAAGGTCTTCGCGTTTGCTGCTGAGCCAGCGATAAAAGGTTGTGTAACTCACCCCTGCAGCGTCTGCCAATTCGTTTTTGTATGCGCTTTTCATTGTACTTTGATGTTATTGGTTATATGCTACAAAGGTACAAAAAATCCTGAGATTTGCAAGAAAATCTTTGCTTATTTTTTCAAATCTTTTCTCAAGTTTGCAGAAGTTTTCAATGCCACTTGAGAATGTCGTACCTTTGCATTGGATTTAGAAATCCCACACCAGCACGAATGAACGCACATCATGCCGAGTCTGCCAACACAACACGCTGAGTTTGCCAACACAACACGCTGAGTTTGCCAACACAACACGCTGAGTTTGCCAGCACTCCACAATATATGAATAGGGACACGCAGCGGCGCATCCCTATCCCAATAGAAATTGACATATTGGAAACGGTTCCTGACAGCTCTGACTGCAATTCAGAACACAAGGCTGACAAGCAGGTAACGAAGCGAATAGCAGCGAACGGGAAGCGGCAGGAAGCCCTCACGACGAAGTTCTTTCGACCGCCGACGAAGTTCGCGCAGGCTCCTCGTCAGCGTCCAAGTCTTCTGCAGATAATCCACCGTAAGCTGACGAGCACGGCGTTCAAGCACAGGATTATCCAAAGAACGTAACTCTCTGATGATAAAACGAATATCATTGAGGCGCATCTGCACTTTGATAGGCGACTTAGAACTTGTGATGGTCCCCGAGTGCTGACGGTAGAAATAGGCTTTGACCTTGAGCTCGACGAGAGACTTTGCCCTCAAAAAGAGTTGCGGTGTGAAGAGCTCATCCTCGTGAAGCAAGCCCGGACGAAAGCGCAAGTCGCCAAGAATCTCACGTTTGAAAGCATAGCCCCAAGCAGCGGCACGAAGGTTACGGCGCCGAAGGAATGAAGCGCCATCAAAGCCCCCTCCCTGCTTACCCTTTGGAGGAGCGTTTTTGCGGGAAAGCGTTCGCATTGAACGAAAAAGAACGACATCCGCACTCTCCCCTCTCAACTGACCCAACACGGTTTCAAAGGCATCGGGCACAAGTTGGTCATCGGCATCAACGAATTGTATGTACTGGCCTTTGGCAGCTTCGATGCCCGTATTTCGAGCCACTGACAACCCCGCATGCTCCTGACGAATTAATCGGTGACGGATTGCCGACAACGGATAATCAAGCGCAAGAGGCGTCTCGCTGCCATCATCCACCACGATAATCTCTGCCTCATCCTCTGCAAAACGAAGTGCCCGAATACTATCCAAACAAGCCTGCAGAAAAGCATCCGACTCGTTGTGATAGGTGATGATGAAAGAGACAAGTGGCGTCATAATTGATGCAAAGGTACGAAATTTTATTGAACATTGAACATTGAACATTGAAAAAATATTCGTACCTTTGCAAGAAAATAGTAAACCGAAAATCGTCAAATTGTCAAATTATGGTGGTTTGTATAGCCGAGAAGCCCTCTGTGGCTCGTGAAATAGCCAATGTACTCGGAGCTAAGACGCAGAAGGACGGCTACTTGGAGGGCAACGGATATCAGGTGACTTGGACGTTCGGCCATCTGTGCGAACTCAAGGAGCCGCACGAATACACGCCGATGTGGAAGAGTTGGAGCCTCGGCCAGCTGCCTATGATTCCACCTCGCTTCGGCATCAAGCTCAAGCAGGACAAAGGCGTCGAGAAGCAGTTCCACATCATCGAGGGACTGATGCAGAAGGCCGATGAAATCATCAACTGCGGCGATGCTGGGCAGGAGGGCGAACTCATACAGCGATGGGTGATGCAGAAGGCGGGAGCGAGGTGCCCCGTGAAGCGACTTTGGGTGAACAGCCTGACGGAGGAAGCCATTCGCGAAGGCTTCCAAACGCTCAAGGACCAAAGTGCCTACCAAGGACTCTACGAGGCAGGACTCATGCGGGCCATCGGCGACTGGCTTTTAGGCATGAACGCTACGCGACTCTATACCCAAAAGTACGCCGCTGGCAAACGACAGGTACTTAGTGTTGGCAGAGTGCAAACCCCTACCCTCGCCCTCGTGGTTGCCCGGCAGAGGGAGATTGACAACTTCGTCCCACGTCAGTCGTGGGTGCTCTCAACACTCTATCGCGACACAAAGTTCAATGCGATTGAACGCGACGAAGAGGCCGAAGCGGAAGACGCTGCTGCCGTTGCTGCCGCTGCCGAAAAGGGCAAGAAGCAGAAGTCTAAGGGCATCATCTACAAGCCTCTCGAATATGCCACAGAGGCCGAAGGCAACTCCGTTCTCGACCTCATCAAGGAAAAGCCATTCACCGTCCTTTCCGTCGAAAAGAAGAAAGGCACGGAAGCACCGCCAAGGCTCTATGACTTGACAGGACTTCAGGTGGATTGCAACAAGAAACTCGGACTTTCGGCAGAGCAGACGCTCTCCATCATCCAAAGCCTCTACGAGAAGAAAGTAACGACCTATCCGCGTGTGGATACGACTTTCCTGCCCGACGATGTCTATGCAAAGTGTCCGCAGACGATGAACGGCCTCTATCAGACCAAGTTCGCAGGCGTGGCTCCCTATGCCGACCTGATACGTCCACTTGGTGGAGGAAAGCCGTTACGCAAATCGAAGAAAGTATTCGACAACTCGAAGGTGACCGACCACCATGCCATCATCCCCACTGGCGTCATTCCCCAAGGTCTCCCAGAGCTGGAGCAGAAGGTGTTCGACCTTGTGGCACGTGCTTTTATTGCTGCCTTTTATGATGATTGCAAGTTCGAGACAACAACCGTCATGGGCGAAGTGAAGCCCTCCGGCGACAAGCAAATACTCTTCCGCACCACAGGCAAAGTCATCATCGAAGAAGGATGGAGAGTGGTTTTCAAGAAGAAGGTTGAAACAAGTGAGGAAGACAGCGAACAAGCATCCCTTCCTGTCTTCGAGAAAGGCGAAAGCGGGCCACACATTCCTTCACTCTCTGAAAAATGGACGACGCCTCCGAAGCCATATACCGACGCCACTTTGCTGCGAGCAATGGAAACGGCTGGCAAAACCGTAGAGGACGAAGAACTCCGTGATGCGCTCAAGGAGAATGGCATTGGTCGTCCGAGTACCAGAGCCGCTATCATCGAGACACTCATCCGTCGCCACTATATTCGCAGGGAACGTTCTTCGCTACACCCTACACAGACAGGCTTCGAGCTCATCGACCTCATTCACGAGGAACTTCTCAAGAGCGCAGAACTTACAGGCCGCTGGGAGAAGAAACTGCGACAAATAGAACGCCACGAATATGAAGCCCGTACCTTCCTCGATGAACTCAAACAGATGGTTTCCGACATCGTGCTTGCCGTCCTGAGAGAGAAAAAGTCTCCCGCCTGAAGAGAGATTTAGAGGGCTCCCTACAATAAAAGACGTCTTTATTCGTTATATATATAATGGTATATAAAATATGAAGACTCTTCTGCGATATATTCTTCTGGCACTTCTTGTCGCTGCCTGCACCCCCGAGACGCACGTCAAGAAAGGCGACCAGTTCTATGCAATCGGCGAGTATTTTGACGCTGCCGCCGAATACAAGAAAGCCTATTCGCGTACACAACCCAAGGACAAGGAAAAGCGAGGCCAGCGTGCCTTCAAGATGGCACAATGTTACCGCCGCATCAACTATACCGCAAAGGCCATCGGAGCTTATCAGAACTCCGTCCGTTACGGTTATGCTGACTCGATGGCTTTGCTCTATCTCGGACAACTTCATCAAAAGAACGGCGACTACAAGAGTGCCACCAAAGCTTATACCGCCTTCCTCGAGAAAGTTCCAGGCGACACGTTGGCACTCAATGGTTTGAAGGGTTGCGAGCTAGCACCAAAGTGGAAGAATGAGTTCTCGCTATACAGCATCAAGAAGGAACCGATACTGACCAGCCGTCGAAGCGACTTCTGCCCCGCTCTGCTTGGCGACGAAAACGACATGCTCTACTTCACCAGCACCCGAAATGACGCCAAAGGCAACGAGATAAGCGGCATCACGGGAACCAAGAGCGCAGACATCTTCTTCACAAAGAAAGATGACAAAGGCAAATGGGAACCTGTTGAAGCCGTCGAGGGCGACCTCAATAGCGAGTACGAAGAAGGAGCCTGCTGCTTTTCGCCCGATGGAAAGACGATGTACCTGACCCAATGCACCTTCGACTCCGACTATCCTCGCTATGCTCAAATCTTCACCAGTCAACGCAGTGATGCTTCGTGGAGCAAGCCGCAACTTCTGCAGATAAGTAAGGACACGCTCTCCAGCTATGCGCATCCTGCCGTTAGTCCCGATGGGCGTTGGCTCTACTTCACAAGCGATATGCCTGGCGGCCAAGGTGGCTTCGATATCTGGAAGATTGCGCTGACCGACCACGGGCTGGGTGGCGTAGAAAATGTAGGCTGGCCAATCAACACGCCCGGCGATGAGATGTTCCCTGCATTCCGTCCAAATGGCGACTTCTACTTCTCGAGCAATGGTCACGTAGGAATGGGAGGACTGGACATCATCAAAGCCGTACAGGACAGCCTGGGTGTCTGGACGCTCGAGAACCTGAAATATCCCATGAACTCGAGCGGCGATGACTTCGGAATGACCTTCGAAGGACTCCACAATCGCGGCTTCTTCTGCACAAACAGAGGCGATGCTCGTGGTTGGGACCACATCATGTCGTTCGAACATCCTGAGGTCATTCAAACCGTTAAGGGTTGGGTTTATGAGAAAGACGGCTACGAACTGCCAGAAGGACTCGTCTATATGGTTGGCGACGACGGCACTTACCTCAAGCTTAGCGTTCGTGGCGACGGTAGTTTCGAGCAGGAGGTGAAACCCAAGACCAACTACGTCTTCTTGGGAACCTGCAAGGGCTATCTAAATCATAAAGAGGAACTTAGCGTCGATACGAGTAGTGTCAGTCAGGAGTTCGTGCTGCAGTTTCCGCTGGCAAGCATCGAGAATCCTGTCTTAATTAGAAACATCTTCTATGAGTTCGATTCTGCAGTTCTTCTGGACAGTTCAAAGGTTGCCCTCGACAGTCTCGTAGTCCTCCTGAACGAGAACCCGAACGTCACCATCGAACTTGCTTCGCATTGCGACTTCAGAGGTAAGGACGAGTACAATGAGAAGCTTTCGCAAAGACGAGCTGAGAGCGTTGTGAACTACCTCCAAACTCACGGAATCGACAGCCTCCGCCTCTCTCCGAAGGGTTATGGCGAGAAGCGTCCAAAGATTGTGACGAAGCGAATTGCTGCCACCTACGACTTCCTCAACGAAGGCGACACCCTGACCGAAGCCTTCATCATGGCACTCGATACAGAAGAGAAGCAGGAGATTTGCCACTCTCTCAACCGAAGGACAGAGTTCAAGGTGCTGCGTACCACCTACAAGCTCTTCGACGAGCCCAAGACTCCTGAGGTTCCCGACTCGATGCAAGCCAAGGAGACAGCCGCAAAGAAAGAAGTTGAAAAGGAGGCAATGACGCGTGAAGCAGCCGAGCGTCCATCAAAGGAAAATGCTGACATGAAGACACCTGAAAGCAGGGAGAAGAAGGACAATATGAAGCCTGAATCGCCTAAGCGGCCAACGAACGACAGGAACAATAAGGAAACGCCCAAGCGAACCATGGGAATCAAGTCATTCCAAGAAATAAACTCGAAGCCCAAGGAAGAGAAGTTGACGCCCGAGCAGATTAAACAGAAAGAGCTCGAGGAACTCAAAGCCCAAGGGAAAATCTAAAAGCACGCAATCAATAGTTTCCGCAGGCATTGCGCTGCGTTGAAATGCACCACGTTAAGAAACAAAAAACAACGTGTTGAGTCGGTCAACTCAACACGTTGTTTTTGTAATTAAGGCACGTTAAGTTTTTTAGTTTGGCACGATGAAGTAGAAGTTGCCAGCTGCGCCGCCTCCTGTCGGACCACTTTGAGGAGTGATGCGACCATTGTAGGAAGTGTTCTCGGAGATGTTTCCGTTCTCAACAATTACGCCCTGAGCGCTGTAATCATAGCGGGCAACAAACCTGATTGTGTCAGGCTTGAGAGCTTCCGTAGGCAAGGCATTTGCAGGCAATTTCATGTGGCAAACGGGGTCGTCGCTGCCATCGAGGTATCCGTCGTAGTTGGTGCGCTTGCTATATGTCTTGTTGGCATGAGAACGTTCACCATTCGCGTCAAGCGTATCGTAACAGATTGTCCATGTGTAATACGTTGCATTGATGAGATGTCCCTTCTGGTCCTGATGCGCTGTCAAGTGGATGGAGTCGCCAGGAAGCAGGACAACACTTTTGGGATTGCCTTGAACGTAATTGGGATAGCTGCCTGTCTTATAGGTGAAGCCCTTCCAGGTCGGGCAATAAGACGTATAGTCGTGCTTCGAGCAAGCAAAGACGATGACAGACAACAGACCGCAAACGACGGCCTTTTGAATTTTGAATTTATTCATTTGAATTATATCAGGTTTAGTTTTTTCATTTCGGAATAGAGTCGCTGGACGGGCAAACCCATCACATTGAAGTAGGAACCCTCGAGAGCAGTCACGCCGATGTAGCCAATCCACTCTTGTATGCCGTAAGCTCCGGCCTTGTCGAGGGGGCGATACTGGGTGACATAATGGTCGATTTCGGCTTCCGAGAGTTGGGCAAAGGTGACTTGAGAGACAGAGGCAAACACGTGTTGAAACTCATTTGTGGTAAGTGTTACGCCCGTTACGACCTGATGCGTTTTGCCTGAAAGCTTGTGAAGCATCTCTTTTGCCTCAGCCTCATCGGCAGGTTTGCCCAGGACTTCGCCTTCAAGATACACGATGGTATCAGCTGTGATGAGCAGTTCGTCTTCTCCGAGAGTGTATGCCGCTGCCTTCTTTCGGCTGATATACATAGGAATCTCCTCCATCGGAAGCCCTTCCGGATAACTTTCATCGAGGCCTTGAAGCGTGCGGACTTCATAGTCGAGACCAAGTCCGGAAAGGAGTTCCTTGCGTCGAGGAGAGTTACTTGCTAAAACTATCTTGTACTTCATATTACCAACAAAACGCTTTTTCGTCTGCCATCCACTTCTTTTGAGCCTTCATCACCTGCTCAATCACATCGCGAACACAACCCTTACCGCCGTCTAAATGGCTGATGTAAAGACTGATTTCTCGTATTTCCGGAGCAGCATCTCGAGGGCAACAAGGCAGTCCGACCTGCTTCATAACCTCGTAATCTGGGATATCATCACCCATATAAAGGACTTCTTCCCTTGCGAGGTTGTACTTCTCGAGCAGCATCCGGAACCGTTCTGTCTTATTGGAACTGCTCAGATAAATGTCCTCCATACCGATTCTGCCGTACCGAAGGGCTATAGACTCCTCGCCTCCACCAGTAATGATGGCAATATGAAAGCCCATCTTAACAGCAAGATGCATGGCATATCCGTCCTTAACATTGGTGGTGCGAAGGAAGTCGCCGTTGGTGTCGACATTGATTGTGCTTGCGCTCAAAACGCCGTCCACGTCGAAGACGAGTGCCTTAATCTTTGTCAAGTCGTAGTTTATCATCGTGTATGCTTTTGCTAAGTAATTGATAGATAAGCTTTTGCTCATCGTCGAGGAGTGACATCTGCTTGGCCATCACCTCTTCATCCCAACGAACTGCAGGGCCGGTCTGGGCTTCGCTTGGCAAAAGAAGCTTCACCTTGTCTGCGGTTTCTTGAATGAGCGGCAGCATTACGGAGAAAGGGATATTGTGCGCTTCAAGCAAGTCGGCGGTGATGCCGTAAAGGCGATTCACGAAGTTGCAGCAGAAAACGGCAGCTAAGTGCAAGTACTTCCTGCGTTCGCTATCCATCTGTTCTGCTTTGCTCCCCATGCTTTCTGCAAGCAGCCGAAGCAAATCGATGTCCTGCTCTTCAGAAGCCTCTATATAAAAAGGTACGCGAGAGGCAGGAATCTGACGCTTCTTAGAGATGGTTTGCAAGGGATAGAGCACGCCTCGCCTCTCTTGAGGCAACACATTCATAGGCATGCTTCCAGCAGTGTGAACCACGAGACCTTCGACGCCTATAAGTTCCTCACTTACAGACTTTATCGCTCTGTCGCTTACAGAAATAATATAAAGGTCGGCATCCTTGGGAATGGGACACCTTCTTTGGCGTCCACCAACACAAGTCAACTCGAAAGGCGACTTGATGTTCGACTTTAGGAAACTTGCTACGTTGCCCGCTCCAATCAGTACTGTCCTATATGTACGCGCTCCCATTTCAGCCGGTCTTCGTTCTGTGGCTTGCGTTCCATGCCTTTGTGACCTACGGCAATCATGCAGACAACCCTCATCTCATCGGGAATGCCCAAGCAGGACTTCACGATTTCTTCTGTAGGTTGGCCTTCTGCGTCCTGTCTGTCGCGCACCTGAATCCAGCAAGCTCCAAGGCCTAAGTCTTCAGCCTGAAGCAGGATATGTGTGGCTGCAACAGAGGCATCTTCTATCCAAACATCGCTTATCCTTGGGTCGGCAAGCACGACGATTGCCAGAGGCGCTCCCGAAAGGAAGTCGCTACCCACAGCTTTGCACTGGCTCAAGGCAGAGAGCATCTGCTTGTCTTCCACCACGATGAACTCATAACTATGGAGGCCTTTGCTGCTCGGAGCAATCAAACCAGCCCGAAGAAGCAGCTTCACATCGTCGCCACTCAGGAGTTCTTCCGTAAACATTCTGTGGCTGCGACGCACCTTAATCAATTCGCTGAAGTTTTCCATACTATTCTCTTTTGCTTTGCAAAGATACAACTTTTAGTTGAAGTTATTACAATAAATCACGACTTTTAACGTTATTATATAAGATGAAACGTTTCTTATTGCTTCTTTTGCCTCTCTTTTGGGGCATTATGAATGTATCTGCTCAAGAGGAAGAGCAGCAGGCCGATACCGCTAAGGTGCACCTGAAGGGAAGGGTTGTAGATGACAGCAACGACCCCGTGTCTTTGTGTCAGGTTCGCATCGAAGGCCAGCCTTTTGGCACAACTGCTTCGCTCGACGGGCAGTACAACCTCTCCTTCCACACTGCCGATAGTGTAGTGGTCATTTACACCATGATAGGCTACGAGACACGAAAGCGCGTCCTGAAGAAGCCTCAAGGCAATCTTACGCTCAACATCGTGATGCGAGAGAGCGGAAAAGAGCTCTCCGAAGTAACTGTAGCAGAGACGCGAAGGCAAATGGGTTCGATGCAAGAGCTCAACAAGAAGGACCTGAAGCGAATGCCCTCTACAAGCGGCAACGCAGTAGAAGAGCTTGTTGCCACGCAAGCTGGTGTCAGCACTCATAACGAGCTGAGCAGTCAGTACAATGTCCGTGGTGGTTCGTTCGACGAGAACTGCGTCTACATCAATGGTGTGGAGGTTTACAGGCCGATGCTCATCAGTAGCGGTCAGCAAGAGGGACTTTCCGTCATCAACAGCGATATGGTGGAGAAGATCAACTTCTCTGCAGGTGGTTTTGAGGCAAAGTATGGCGACAGGATGTCGAGCGTGCTGGACATCACCTATGCTCATCCCGAGAGACTCGAAGCTTCTGTTGCAGCGAGTCTGCTTGGAGCGAATGTCTATGTGGGCTACGGCAAAAAGAAGTTCTCTTTCAGCAATGGCCTTCGCTACAAGACGAACCAATACATGCTGGGCAGCCTCGAGACAAAGGGCGAGTACAAGCCCAATTTCCTCGATTATCAAGCCTATTTCCGTTGGGCTCCTGCAAAGGATTGGGCCTTTGACGCCATCGTCTATATCAATCGAAACAACTACAACTTCAAGCCCACAGACCGTGAAACGAGGTTCGGCACAATGGAAGACGTGAAGAGCTTCAAGGTCTATTTCGACGGCAAGGAAGAAGACCAGTTCCAGACGCTCTTTGGAACAGTCCGCGCAGCCCGAATGCTTGGCAAAGGTGCCATCAGCCTCACTACATCGCTCTTCAGCAATCGCGAGAAAGAGACCTACGACATTCAGGGACAATACTGGCTCAACGAAACAAATGGCGACGAGCAGCTTGGCGTGGGCTCCTATATGGAACATGCCCGAAACTTCCTCTACAGCTCCGTTCAAAGCATGAAGCTCGCCTACGACCTCAAGCTCGGAACGCATCAGATGCACGCAGGTATCGGCTGGAAACACGAGAAGGTACGCGAGAACTCGAGTGAGTGGGAGTATCGCGACAGCAGCGGTTACTCTGTTCCTCACACAGGAAACGACCTGCAAGTCATCTACAACATGCGAGCCAAGAACTCCATCAACTCCAATCAGCTCGAGCTTTATGCCCAAGACACTTGGCGCAAAGAGAGCAGCTTGGGCATTCTCAGCTTCAACTACGGCCTTCGCCTCAGCTACTGGAGCTGGAACAAAGAGTGGCTCATCAGTCCTCGTGCAAGCCTGGGATTCGTGCCTGCAAGCAACGACAACTTCACCTTCCGGCTTGCCCTCGGACTTTACAACCAAAGACCTTTCTACAAGGAACTGCGCGACACCATCACCATTGCAGGCAATACGACAGTTCAGCTCAACCAGAACATCAAGTCGCAGCGCTCGTTCCAAGTCGTCGGAGGAATGGAGTACAAGTTCAAGATTGCAAACCGCCCCTTTAAGTTCACCACAGAAGCCTACTACAAGGCACAATGGAAACTCAATCCTTACAACGTCGACAACCTGAAGATAGTCTATTACGGCAACAACTGTGCAACGGGATACGTAGTAGGTGCCGACTTCAAACTCTACGGAGAATTTGTTCCTGGCACAGACTCGTGGATCAGTTTCGGCTTGATGAAGGCATCGATGAACCTCAACGGACAGAAGATTCCACAGCCCACAGACCAGCGTTACAACATAAACCTCTTCTTTACAGACTATTTCCCGAACACTACACGCTGGAAGATGAACCTCAAGGCGACCTTTGCCGACGGCCTCCCCTTCGGTCCGCCTCATACAGGATTGGAGCGGAACGCCTTCAGAGCCCCCGCCTACAAGCGCTTCGACGTCGGCATGAACTACCGCCTCATCGACAACGAAGACCATCATCTGCGCCGTTGCAACTACCTCCGCAACATTTGGCTCGGACTGGATTGCTTCAACATCTTCGGCCTCGACAACGTCAGCAGCTACTATTGGATTACGGACATCTCCAACCACCAATACGCTGTCCCAAATTACTTGACAGGCCGCATGATAAATGCCCGCGTGCTCATCGAGATTTAATAACAGGTCTTATTATTAGCTTTCACACGTGGCTTCACTCAACTTAACACGTGAATTCATTCAACTTAACACGTCGTGTTTCCAAACTTCACACGTTAAGTTGATTATATGTACATGTATGTATAATTAAATGTACATGTATGTATAATTAAATGTACATGAATATTTAACGAAGGCCTCTTGCGGAGTTGAGTGTGCCGACGTAAAGTAGCAACTGCCCGAGGTAGTAAGGAATCATGATGCTCAGGTGGGCGTGAGGTATTCTCTCGACAAACAAGTGGACGCCAAGGATGAAGTCCGAAACGACAAAAAGTACGGCTCCGAGCATCAGGAAAGCGCATTTGTGACGGCAAGCAGCAAAACACATTCCCAGTAAAAGCAGGGCATAAACAGCTATTCCATACCGAATGAAGCTCTCTCCCACTCGAGGGAATATCCAGAACATTGCAACGCCATATACTGAAGCAATCAAAGCCAGAAGGATGAACTTGACAGGCTTCGACCAAGTCTGCTTGGGAGGTATCAAAACACTATATATAATAATGTATAGGGCTTGTGCTAGGGCAAAGAAGCCGATTTGAGGGATGAGCTCGTTCCTCCAGCCCATCACATCGCCAAGAAAGGAGAAGAAGAGTGCTCCGGCAAGTGCCCACTGCTTCTGGCAAAAGGCACAAAGCGTGAGCCAAAGCAAAGGGAATATCATTCGAGCAGGAAAAGACATAGGAATGAAGTCCAAAACCGCAAGAACGAGGAAAACGAAAACGACTACAACGTTGACGTTAACTCTTGCCATGAGTCGAGAGACGAGAGTCAAGTTAGGGTTAGCGTTAAGGTTAAGATTAATAATAGAGCGATAGACGGGGCTCGAACCCGCGACCTTCGGCTTGGGAAGCCGAAGCTCTACCAACTGAGCTACTATCGCAAATAAAGCCTCTCCCAAATCCTCTCCTAAAGGAAAGAACTTGATTCAACGCTGCAAAGTTACAAAAAAATAGTTAAAGGATAATAAATAATCGAGGAAAAACATTCATCGTATGCAGAAAATGTCTATATTTGTACCTGAAAGTAATGACAAAAACCTTCAATAACCTATAATCAATAACCAATAACCATTAATCAATTATGAAGAAGAAATTCATTTGCGCCGTTTGTGGATATATCTACGAAGGCGATGCTGCACCTGAACAATGTCCCATCTGCAAGGCTCCTGCTTCGAAGTTCTCTGAGCTGAAGGATGATGCAGACATGACCTATGCTACCGTTCACAAGATTGGTGACGGCAAGCCCGAAGGCGTCAGCGAGGAGATGATTCAGGACCTGCGCAACCACTTCAATGGCGAATGCGGCGAGGTTGGTATGTATCTGGCAATGGCTCGTCAGGCTGACCGCGAAGGCTATCCTGAGATTGCAGAGGCTTTCAAGCGCTATGCTTTCGAGGAGGCAGACCATGCAAGCCGCTTTGCAGAGCTGCTGGGCGAATGTGTTTGGGACACGAAGACAAACCTTGAGAAGCGTGCTGCTGCTGAGGCTGGTGCTTGCGAGGACAAGTTCCGTATCGCAAAGAATGCCAAGGCTGCAGGCTTCGATGCCATCCACGACACCGTTCACGAAATGGCAAAGGACGAAGCCCGTCATGGTGCAGGCTTCGCAGGACTGCTGAAGCGCTACTTCGGCAAGTAAAGATTCAAAGAATCTGCTGAAAAACAACTACAGACTGCCATCCTTTGGGACTATTCAACCAATCCTGAAGGGTGGCGGTCTCTTTGTATCCACACTTCTTGAAGAGTGCCTCGGAAGCCTTATTCCCCTTAGGCACAAGGGCATAAAGCAGGTGGATGCCAAGATGAACCGAGACATAGCTTGCAAGCAAACGGAGCGTCTCTGTTGCAAGGCCTTGACGCTGCTTCTCTGGCACAACAACAATCCCCACCTCTGCACGATGATGAAGAGGCTCGTAGTTCTGCAAGTCAACAAAACCGACACTCGTGCCATCTGGATTCTCTATGACAAGCCGAAGCTGGCGGTCGTGGAAGAAGTCGTTGCTGCACTCGGCAATGTACTGCTTCAAAGCATAATGCGAGAAAGGCACAGAAGCCTGACCGCAAGGCCACAACTCAGTGTCGTTCTCGATGAGATACATCAAGTCGAGGTCCTCGGGCTCTACCGCTCTCAATTTTAGCTTGTTACTTTTCAGCATTTCGTTTAATGTCAATCATTGGGAATGCAAATGCTACGGCAAGAATGCCAAGTCCCCAAAGCTGCGAAGTGTTGTTATACTTGAAGTATAGCACAAACACGAAGATAGCCGAAAGGGCAAGTGCAGCCAAACGAATGTAGGCATTTACCTTCCTATAACGGATTGCGAAGAATGCTGTAAGCAAGATAAATGCTGCACAAATAAGAGTAAGAATGTAGGTAATCATTGAACATTGATAATTGAACATTGAACATTAACACCCCCCAAAAGGGGAGCTGGAGGAGGCTTTTATTGACCAAATGGTATTCGGCCTGCAAGGGCACGTCCCAAGGTCACTTCATCGGTGTATTGTAGCTCGTCGTTTTGTGCGATGCCTCGAGCTATGACAGTCACTTTGACGTCCATGTCTTCGAGTTTTCGGTAGATGTAATAGTTTGTCGTATCGCCTTCCATTGTTGGGCTGAGAGCAAGGATGACTTCATCCACCCCACCCTGCTTGACGCGCTCAACGAGGCTCTCTATCTGCAAGTCGCTCGGACCAATGCCATCCATCGGACTGATAACGCCACCAAGAACATGATACAAGCCTCTGTACTGCATCGTGTTCTCGATTGCCATTACATCCTGAACATTCTCCACCACACAGACAAGGTGGCTGTCTCGAGTCGGATTACTGCAAATCTCACATCGTTCATCGTCGCAGATATTGTAGCAAACTTGGCAATAATGCACGCCTCGACGCATCTCGACAAGACTCTCTGCCAAAGCCTCCACCTTGCCCTCGTCCTGACGAAGCAGATGCAAAGCAAGCCTCAAAGCCGTCTTGCTGCCAATGCCAGGCAAGCGGTTTATCTCGGTAACGGCTTTCTCGAGAAGCTGCGAAGAATAATGCGACTGCAACATTTCCTATAGTACGCCTTTACTTGATGGAAGTTGGAAGTGGTCAATGTCTCGACGAACTGCCATTCTGAGGCTGCGAGCAAAGGCTTTGAAGATGCCTTCTATCTTATGATGCTCGTTCTGCCCTTCTGCCTTTATGTTGAGGTTCATGGCAGCGCTGTCGGAGAGGCTCTTGAAGAAGTGCAGGAACATTTCTGTAGGCATCTCTCCAATCTTTTCGCGATGGAACTCTGCATCCCAAACGAGCCAAGGACGTCCGCCAAAGTCAAGCGCAACTTGGCAAAGACAATCATCCATCGGTAAACAGAAGCCGTAACGTTCTATGCCACGCTTGTCCCCAAGAGCCTTCTTAAAGCATTCACCCAAAGCAAGCGCTACATCTTCGATAGTGTGGTGTTCATCAACATCAAGGTCGCCATTGCAACGAATGTAGAGATCAATCATGCCGTGCTTCGCAATCTGTTCAAGCATGTGGTCGAAGAAGCCTAAGCCTGTCTGGATGTCGCTCCTGCCATTGCCATCCAAGCAAACCCGCACTTCAATGTCAGTTTCCTTTGTCGTTCGCCTCACCTCGGCCGTTCGTTCTCCTGCAAAGAGTAATTCGGCAATCTTTTCCCAGCCCAATTCGTCGGAAAGGATAAGACTCTTGCAGCCGAGGTTCTCTGCAAGCTTTGCATCGGTTTGTCTGTCACCAATCACAACGCTTCCGGCCAAGTCGTAATCGCCTGTCATGTAATCAGTCAACATGGCGGTACCGGGCTTACGAGTTGGCAGATTGTCTTTCGGGAAACTGCGGTCGATATGGATTGCGTCGAAGGCAATGCCCTCGCCCTTCAGGATGTCGAGCATGAGGTTTTGTGTCGGCCAGAACGTCTCCTCGGGATAGCTTTCCGTACCAAGCCCGTCCTGATTGCTGACCATCACAAAGAGGAAGTCCGTATGTTGACGCAAGAAACGAAGAGCACTGATGGCTCCAGGCACGAAGCTGAACTTCTCGAAGCTATCTATCTGTTCGTCAGTTGGTTCACGAAGGATCGTGCCATCGCGATCGATGAAAAGAAGGCGTTTCATAATTCAAATTAATTTAATTCAAATTTCAAAATTATTTCCCCCAAAGGGTTAGGGGTCATTTGTAGAACCTCAACGCTCCAAGCAGTTCGTTGTTCTCTTGCCGCGTTCCAATCGTGATTCTCAGGCAGTCCCTGCAAAGCTGGACACGCGTGCGGTTGCGCACCACAATACCTTGCTCTATCAGGTAACGATAAATGCTGTTTGCATCTGTCACCTTGACAAGCACGAAGTTTGCGTCTGTTGGGAAGACTTTCAGGACGATTGGTAGTTCTGCCAAAGCAGGCAAGACGTGCTCGCGCTCTCTACGAATCTGTGCAAGCCAGCCATCAATGGCACTAAGATCAGAGAGCAAAGCCATAGCCTTCTCTTGTGTCAGCAGATTGACGTTATAGGGGTACTTCACCTTATTGAAGAGGCCAATTATCTCTTCGCTTGCAAACGCCATTCCGAGACGTATTGCTGCCGAAGCCCATGCCTTGCTGAAGGTATTCAGGACGATGAGGTTCGAATAGTTGTCGAGCATCGAGCGGAAAGGCTGGTTGGTCGAGAAGTCGCAATAAGCCTCATCAACCACCACGATTCCTTCGAACGAAGTCAGCACTTCATGAATGGTTTCGCGAGGGAAATCGTTACCAGTCGGATTGTTGGGAGAGCAAATCCAAATCACCTTTGTATGCGAATCAGTTGCATTCAGTAATGCTTTAGTATCGATTTGCCAATCCTCTGATAATGGAACACTTCTGTACTCTATATTGTTGATGTCGGCACACACCTTATACATCCCATAAGTCGGAGCAATTGCCACAACATTATCTTCATTTGGATTGCAGAAGATGCGATAGATGAGGTCGATGGCTTCGTCGCTTCCGTTGCCCAAGAATATCTGTAAAGGACGGACTCCCTTCAAGGGTGCAAGGCGCTCCTTCAGTTTCTCTTGCAATGGGTCGGGATAGCGATTTATCGGGTCATTGTAGGGATTCTCGTTCGCATCGAGAAAGACGTGAGCATCCATGCCCTTGAATTCATCGCGAGCACAACTGTATGGTTCGAGTGCCCAAATGTTAGGGCGAACTAATGATTCCAGAGTCTTCATAGGCTTTCCTTTCTCAAAGTCATTGCGTTCTTGTGTGCATCCAGTCCTTCCGCCTCAGCCATCAGCTCCACAGCTTTGCCAATAGAGCGAATACCTTCTGCTTGAATGTGCTGGAAAGTTATTTTGCGACAGAAACTATCGAGGTTCACACCACTATAAGCCACTGCATAGCCGTTTGTGGGTAAGGTGTGGTTCGTTCCGCTTGCATAGTCTCCGGCACTCTCAGGTGTGAGCGGACCGAGGAAAACACTGCCAGCATTCACAACTTTCTGGGCAAGTTCCATATAGTTGGAGGTCTCGATGATGAGATGTTCTGGAGCATAACGGTTGGTGATTTCCATCATCTCGTCGTTATCACGAACCACGATTGCTTTGCTGTGTTCAAGGGCTTTTGCGGCAATGTCTTTCCTTGACAAGAGCGCAAGTTGACGCTCCACTTCTGCCTCTACCCTTTTTGCCGTCTCTTCGCTCTTGCAAACAAGCAGCACTTGACTGTCGATGCCGTGCTCTGCTTGGCTGAGAAGGTCGGCTGCAACGAATGAAATGTTGCTCATCTCGTCTGCCAGAACCTCCACTTCACTTGGACCTGCAGGCATATCGATGGCAACATCATGCAAGCTTACTTGCTGCTTTGCACACATCACAAACTGATTGCCAGGACCGAATATCTTATAGACTTTAGGGACGCTTTCCGTTCCATAAGCCATCGCTCCTATCGCTTGAACGCCGCCAATCTTGTAGATTCTGCTGACGCCAGCAATTCTGGCAGCCACAAGTATGGCTGGATTGACGCTACCGTCTTTAGCTGGAGGTGTGCAGAGGACAATGTCTCGGCAACCTGCTATCTTAGCCGGAGTGGCAAGCATGAGGACTGTGCTGAACAGAGGAGCCGTACCGCCTGGAATGTAGAGGCCAACCTTCTCGATTGCCACAGCTTTTTGCCAACATTCCACACCCTCAACGACCTTAACATGTTCACCTTCGAAGCGTTGTGATGCATGGAAGCGTTCGATGTTCTGATGAGCGATGCGGATGGCTTCCTTGAGTTCGTCGCTGACCAGTTTCTCAGCCTCTTGCATCTCAGTTTCGCTAACAGCCAGATCATTGAGGTTCACCTTGTCGAAGCGTTCCTCATATTCCTTGACTGCAGCATCTCCGCGCTCTCGAACATCCTGAAGCACAGCCGAGACTGTTGCACCAAGTTCCGAAGCATCACGAACAGGACGCTTCAGCAAAGCATCGAGTTCCTCTTTAGCAGGATATGTGGATATTTTCATTGAAAATTGAAGATTGAAGATTGAAAGTAATACTCCCCTAAAGGGGGTTGGGGGGTCCTGGCTTTTACGGTATCATCTTTTCGATGGGAACGACCAGGATTCCTTCAGCTCCGAGTTGCTTCAGTTCGCGAATGATTTCCCAGAAGCGCTTCTCCTCGATGACTGTGTGAACGCTGCTCCAGCCTTCGGTTGCGAGAGGCATCACGGTTGGGCTCTTCACGCCTGGAAGAACAGCGACAATCTCCTTCACCTTATCAGTCGGGACGTTCATCAGCACGTACTTCTTATCTTCGGCAGCCTTGACCGCTTCGATGCGGAACAGGAGTTCGTCGAGCACAGCCTGCTTCTCGTCGTCAAGGTTCTTGTTGGCGATGAGGATGGCCTCGCTCTGCATCACAGTTTCCACCTCGACAAGGTTGTTGCTGACAAGCGTTGAACCGCTGCTGACAATGTCGAAGATAGCGTCAGCCAGACCGATACCCGGACTGATTTCCACGCTGCCAGTAATGACATGAACATCGGCAACCAGTCGTTTTTCTTCGAGGAAGCGACGCAGGATATTGGGATAAGAGGTGGCAATCTTCTTGCCCTCGAACCACTTCAAGCCATAATAGCCGCAACCTTTCGGCACAGCCAGAGAGAGACGGCACTTGCTGAAGCCAAGAGGACGCACCACTTTCGCATCCTCAGCCCGTTCCTCATACTCGTTCTGACCGACTATTCCGAGGTCAGCCACACCACTTGCCACACTTTGAGGGATGTCATCATCGCGCAGATAAAGCACCTCGATGGGGAAGTTGCTGCTCTGCACTAAAAGAGTGCGTTTACTGCTGCTGATTTTGATGCCTGCTTCCGCAAGCAAACCGATTGTATCTTCGAAGAGACGCCCCTTCGACTGGACTGCTATTCTCAACATATCTTTTCCTACCTTATTATATATTTCTTCTTTCGCGCTGCAAAGGTACAAAAAATAGTTTATTGTTCATAGCTCAGGGTTCATTGTTTTTCATTTTTCTCGAATTATCTCATTTTTTTCGCTTTTCACTTTCCTCTTTTCATTTATTGTCGTATCTTGGCATCGTGAAACTAAATAAACTATCCATAAACATAATAAGGTCTTACTCTGCAGAGCATTTACCAAAACTAATCAGCATGATGAAATACAGAATGTTTCTACTGCTGTTTGCCTTGACAAGCAGCACCTTGTTTGTTTCAGGCAAGACCGCCAAGATGCCTGAGCGCATTAGCATTTCCAGTAACCATCGCTACCTCGTTGATGAGCAGGGGCAGCCCTTCTTCTACTTGGCAGACACCGCTTGGGAACTTTTCCACCAGCTCAATCGCGAAGAGGCAAGCATGTACCTCAGGAATCGTGCCCAAAAGGGATTTAGTGCCATCCAGGCGGTAGCCATCGCCGAACTCGATGGCATCAATACTCCAAATGCCTACGGACACTTTCCCTTTGTGGACGAGAACCCCACTCAGCCAGCCATCAAGGAAGGGGCTGACAACGATTACTGGGACCATGTGGATTATATCGTCCGCAGAGCTAATGAAGAAGGGCTTTATGTGGCCATGCTGCCCACTTGGGGACGCTACTGGCATGATGGCGACAAACCTGTCTTCAATCCGCAGAATGCCCGCGTCTATGCTTGTTGGCTTGCTCGCAGATACCGCGAAGCCAAGATAATCTGGGTGCTCGGAGGTGACCGCAACCCCGAGAGCAAAGAGCAACGGGAAACCATCCGACAGATGGCTCTCGGACTCATCGAAGGAGACCAGCACACACACCTCATCACCTATCATCCAACAGGCTACTGCGGCAGCGCACAGTTCTTCCATAATGAGGACTGGCTCGACTTCAACATGCGGCAGAATGGGCATAACCATTGGGCAGAAGCTTACAAGATGACGCAGGAGGACTGGAACCGCACCAACCCCATAAAACCTGTCCTCGACGGAGAACCCATCTACGAGGACCATCCTGTAGCTTTTGATGCAGGAAAACGGGGGCATTCAGTGGCTGCTGATTGCCGCCGAGCACTCTATTGGAATCTATTCAACGGAGCTTGCGGACACACCTATGGCCATCACTCAGTATGGCAAATGTGGAATCCGGGCAGAAGTCCCTATCCCGTCAACAATCCCTTGTTGACTTGGTATGAAGCCATCGACCAACCAGGTGCAGCACAGATGCAATGGGGCAAGCGGCTCATGCTCAGCCGCCCCTACCTGTCGCGCATCCCTGCCACCGAAGCTGTCCTCGCAGAGAGCAGCATCCCTTCTGCCTGGCCGGGTGAAGGCATTTACCGCTTTGCTGCCACGATGGACACCGACAGGACCTATCTGATGGTCTATGTGCCTGTAGGAAGGAAGTTTGAGGTGAACACTACCGTCATCAATGGCAAGAAGCTGACAGGCTGGTGGTATAATCCCAGGAATGGTCAGTCCAAAAGGATTGGCTCGATAGAGCATGCCGATCGCGTCAGCTTTATCTCTCCCAATCCGGGTGAGGAACTCGACTGGGTGCTCATCATCGACGATGCCATCAAAAGGTACAAACGACCATGAGATGAATTAAGAATTAAGAATCGTGATTTTGAATTTTTCTCTGCGTATTATATAGCGCGCATCTGAAAAATTACCCCCTCTCCTACTAGAACTGAAGCAAGATGCTGAAGCTGATGCTCAGAAGAAAGAGACATCGCTGATGACATAGGAGCCTACGTGGTCGTTGAGTTTCTGGGCGATGCGCTTATGTTCCATCATCAGGTTCTGCCTGAGCGGGGCGCTCGTGAGCTGGACATGCAATTTGCTATCGCGAACAAAGACTTGCTTGGTGTAGCGATTGACCATTTCGCCCATCACTTCGGGCCAGGCTTGCGTGATGCGGTACTCGAGCAATGGCGTCTCCAAGCCTTCCTGGCGAAGGAATGCCAACAGAATATCCTGCAATGGCTGGGAATTGGTCTGAATCATGCCCTGATCTCTCCTTTCTCCACAAAGAATATTCTGTTGCCGCCCTCCATTGAGGCCAGGATGCTATCCAGATGGTCGCGATTAGTGTCGGTGATGAATATCTGGCCGAAGCGCTGGCCTGCAACAAGTTTCACGATTTGCTCCACGCGTTCCGCATCCAGCTTGTCGAAGATGTCGTCCAGGAGCAGAAGGGGCGTGGTGCGGCTCCCTGTCTTGCTGAGGAAATCGAATTGAGCCAGTTTCAGGGCAATGAGAAAGGTCTTGCTCTGGCCCTGTGAACCCTCTCTGCGAACGAGATAGCCGTTCTGAAGCATCTCGAGGTCGTCCTTGTGAATGCCATGCAGGGAATAGCCTACGGCTCTGTCCTTGAAACGGTCCTTCGTCAGCTGCTCGAGCAACGGACCCCGCTGAAGATGAGACACATAGCGAAGCTCCACAGCCTCTTGCCTCTTCGAAATCTCGTTGTAGAACTGCTGGAAGATGGGAATGAGTTCGGTGATGAATTCGCTGCGTTTTCGGAAGATGTACTCACCCTCGCGAGCCATCTGCTCTTCGAAGATGAGAAAGACTTCGGGGTCGAGTTCCTCTTCCTGCTTGAGCATGGCGTTACGTTGCTGCAGGGCTTTGTTGTAGCGGATGAGCGACTCGGTATAGTTGGGGTCGTACTGGCAGATGACCATATCGATGAAGCGGCGGCGTTCTTCGCTGCCTCCGCTGACGAGGATCTGGTCGGCAGGAGAGACCATCACGAGAGGAATCAGTCCGATGTGCTCCGAGATGCGGCGATAAGCCTTCTTGCCCCTGCGAATGACCTTCTTCTGCCCCACTTTCAGACCAACGTGAATGTCCTCTTTCGAGCCGTCCTCGTGCTCGTAGAGGCCTTGCAGCGACATGAACTCCTGGCCGTGCCTGACGCTCAAAGCATCGATGCTGCTGCTGTAACTGCGACAGAAACTGAGGAAATGGATGGCATCGAGCACATTCGTCTTGCCCTGTCCGTTGCCTCCGATGAAGCAATTCAACTTCGGAGAGAAGTGTAACTCCGCCTCCGCAATGTTCTTATAATTAAATATAGTAAGGTCTGTCAGTCTCATTTATATTGCTATTTCGAATACAAAAGTACGAATTTTCGCCAAAAAAGCAAAAACTTTAAACCTTAAACTTTATACTTTGAACTTTTTATTGTATCTTTGCACGCAAAATTCTACTAAACAACACTAATTATGTCTAAGAAACACGCAAAGAAACAGGTAAACGAGTTCGACGAAACCCTCGCAGCCTCAAGATCATTCTTCGAGAAGAACAAGAAAGCAATCCTTTGGGGTGGCGGCGGCTTGCTTGCCATCATCATCATCGCACTGCTTGTGCACCAGTTCTACATCACTCCGCGAAACAACAAAGCCAACGAGAGCATCTTCTATGCTGAACAGGCTTTCATGGACGGCAACTACGAGAAGGCTCTGAACGGCGACGGCGCAAACATGGGCTTCCTCAATGTCATCGACGAATACAAGAACACGAAGGCTGGCAACCTGGCTTGCCTTTATGCTGCCAAGTGCTATGCAGCTACCGAGAAGTATCAGGAAGCTATCGACATGCTCAACAAGTTCGACGGCTGCGGCGATGAAATGATTAGCCCCGCTGCAACGGCTCTCAAGGGCAACTGCTACGCTGAACTCGGCGAGAACGAGAAAGCTGCTGAACTGCTCCTGAAAGCTGCCAACGAAGCAGACAACAACACCATAAGCCCCACTTGTCTCCTGCAAGCCGGTCAAATCCTTGAAGTCCTCGGACAGAAGGACAAGGCGCTCGACTGCTACAATCAAATCAAGAACAAGTACCAGCAGAGTAGCCTCTACTACGAAATCGACAAGTACATCGAAGGCTGCAAATAATTGAGAGCAATATCAAGCCTTGCTTGTACATTGCCGAACAAAAGCAGCCTCGGCCAAAGGTCAGTGGTTCAGAAATGGCTTCATCACTTCATAATCTCAGCGAATACGACTTTAACTCCGTGCCCGATGCAACAGGCATGAGAGTAGGCATAGTCGTAAGCGAGTGGAACGACAAGATTACCTCCGCTTTGCTCGAAGGTGCCGTCGAGACACTCATGAAGCACGGCGTCAAAGAGGAAGGCATCACCGTCAAGACTGTGCCTGGAAGCTTCGAGCTGATTTATGGCTCTTCACGCTTTGCAAGCTCAGGACTCGTGGATGCAGTCATCGCAATAGGTTGCGTCATTCGTGGCGACACACCTCACTTCGACTACATCTGTCAGGGCGTTACGCAAGGCCTTGCAGAGCTGAACAAGGAAGGCAAGGTGCCCGTCATCTATGGCTTGCTCACCTGCAACACCATGGAACAAGCCGAGCAACGCTCGGGCGGCATGCTTGGCAACAAAGGCGACGAATGCGCCATCACAGCCATCAAAATGGTGAAGGGCTGGGAATAATTGAAAATTGGAAATTGAAAGATGAGCGCTGCTTAGATTAATCTCTAGGTAGCGCTCTTTTTATATATAAATAATGTATAAGTCAGTTTGTATTACCTTTTAAAAGATATTAGCAAACAGAGCTGAACTACGGCAACGACGACATCGATTTCGACTACGACGACAAACGCTACGATGGCGATGCACACGTGGAATCCAGCGATATCTGGAACAACGAATGGTAAGGTCGCGCTGAGAGATTAAAAACGCCGCGTGCGGGGATTGCAATCGCCGCACGCGGAAATGGTCAACGCCGCACGCGGAGTTTGCAATCCCTGCGCACGGGGTTTTCTTTTTCGCTTACTCAATCACGACTCTTGTCCAGCCGTGTACGTCGGGCTCAATGCCGTACTGGATGTTGCGAAGCTTCTCATAAAGTTTGCGACAGATGGGACCTGGCTCGCCATTCTTCGAGATGATGAAACTCTGCTTTGTGTCGAGGTCGTCGATGCGCTCGATGGGACTGATGACGGCAGCTGTGCCGCAAGCTCCTGCTTCCTCGAATGTAGCAAGTTCTTCTTCAGGTATCTGCCTGCGTTCTACTTTCAAACCCATGTCCATAGCAAGCTGCATGAGGCTCTTGTTGGTGATGCTGGGCAGGATGCTTGTGCTCTTCGGAGTAATGTAAGTGTTGTTCTTGATGCCAAAGAAGTTGGCTGCACCGCACTCGTCCATGTACTTCTTTTCCTTCGCGTCGAGGTAGAACTCACAGCTATAGCCGAGGTCGTGTGCCATCTTGTTGGCTCTGAGGCTTGCAGCATAGTTGCCGCCCACCTTGTAGATGCCCGTTCCGAGAGGTGCAGAACGGTCGTACTCGCGGATGATGACGTATGGATTCGTGGCAAAGCCGCCCTTGAAATACGGGCCAACTGGCGTGACGAAGATGAGGAAGAGGTACTCGCTGGCAGGATGAACGCCAACCTGAGCGCTCGTGCCAATCAGCAAAGGACGGATATAAAGGGTTGCACCGCTCTCGTATGGTGGGATGAATCGCTCGTTGAGGCGCACCACCTTATCGACCATCTCGTTGAACTTCTCAGTGGAAAGCTCGGGCATCAGAATGCCGCGGCAAGTGCTTTGCAGGCGGGCTGCATTCTCGTCAGAACGGAATACGCGTACTTTCCCATCAGGACAACGATAAGCTTTCAGTCCCTCGAAAGCCTCTTGTCCGTAGTGCAGACAAGTTGCTGCCATGTGCAAGGGCACAGTTTCTTCGCTGCACACTTCTATTTCACCCCATGCACCGTTCCGATAGTAGCAGCGCACATTGTAGTCAGTCTTCATGTAACCAAACGAGAGGTTACTCCAATCGATTTCTTTCATAGGCTATCATGTTATTCGAATTGTGGTACAAAGTTACGCCTTTTCCTCGACATTAAGCAACGATTTGCAGTTTTTTTCTGCTTCGTATAGCTTTTCGTGACAATACTTCATCAACTTTTGGGCTTCTTTGAGGCTGTCGGCCATCACATCAATGCCTATTTCGCCTTGCTCCATCTGCTGTGCCATCGCTTCAAGCTTCTGCATGGCTTGCTCGTAAGTCAGTTCTTCTTGCATAGTACTACCTTTGAATATATTTCTCCTTTTTCTGTTTGTGTTGTCAGGACTTCGCCTTCGGCAAGGCCTTCGATACTACGGACAAGCTTACCTCCGCAAGTGGTGATGGTGTAGCCACGCTTCAGTAAGAGCTTGGGATCGAGGCTTTCCATGCGTTGTTTCATCAGTTCGAAGCGATGTTTCTCGCGTTCTAGAAGCTGACGTGAAGACGCTGAAAAGCGCTGCCTCAGGAGCACAAGCTTGTTCTGCTGTTTCTGATAGAAGCCCGCAAAGAGCAGAGGCAGGACTGCTTTCTGATGCTCATAACGCTGCTTCTCGCGAAGGATGCGTTCTCTTGCCGAATGTGTGATGCGCTGATAAAGTTCGTCCAGCAAAGCCGCTTCTTGTCCTTGATGCTCGATGATGAAGGCCGCTGCTGCAGTCGGTGTCTTGACCTTCGTGTGAGCCACATAATCGAGCACCGTTTCATCACGTTCATGACCGATTCCCGTCAGTACTGGCAAGGGATAGAGTGCGATGCAGGCCGCCAGTTCATAGCTGTCGAAATCACTCAAATCGCAGCTTGCTCCCCCACCCCTTATGATGACGACGAGGTCGAAAGGAGGCTCGGAAAGTATCTCTTGTAAAGCCGCTATGATGCTCTCCGGAACTTGTTCGCCTTGCATGACGGCAGGAAAGAGCTGAACCTCAAAGTGGAAGCCGTAGTCATTCTCTTCGAGTTGATGGCAAAAATCGCCGTAACCAGCCGCAGTAGCGCTACTGATGACAGCAATTCGCTTGAGCAAACGAGGCAAAGGCAGGCTCTGATTGTCGTGCAAGATGCCATCCTTTTCCAATTGCTGGAGTATCTCTCGACGCCTTTTTGCAAGGTCGCCAAGAGTAAAGGTCGAGTCAATATCGACGACATTGAGCGAATAGCCATATTGCTCGTGGAAGTTGACCTCGACCAACAGCTTCACTTGCAGGCCTTTACGAAGTGTCTCGCCCGCTTCTTTCTGGAAGCGCAGCCTTATCATGTTATAGTTGCGAGCCCAACAAGTTATCCTTGCTCGAGCCACGATTCGGTCGCTCTCTTCATCTTTCTGAACAAGCTCTCCATAGAAATGTCCACCGTAAGCAGGTGTGCTGACATCGCTCAACTCGCCCACCACCCAGTACTGCTCATCGAAGTTATCCTCGATGACCTCATGAACCAGGCTGTTCAGTTCGAAAAGTGTCAGGACCTCGTTCATAGCTTAGGGTTTAGCGGTTTCTTCGTTAGCAATATCTTCCATATCCTCATCCAGTCGACCTCCCCAAAGGTATTTATTGGTCTCACGAGCTGCGACGCCACTCAGCAAGAGCAGAGCAACGAGGTTGGGAATGGTCATGAGCGCATTCATCGTGTCGGCAATGTTCCAGATAACATCAAGGCTGATGATGCTGCCAAAGAAAAGTGCCACGATATAGAGGATACGATAGAAGCGGTTGATGCGCTGATGCTCGATGTAGTTGACAGCACTCTCTCCATAATAGCTCCAGCCAAGAATGGTACTGAAGGCAAAGGTAAGGATGCCGAAAGTGAGCAAAGGCGCTCCGACATAAGGAATCTTGGAGAAAGCCACTTTTGTCAGGGCTGCCCCGTCAGCGTAACTGATATCGGGATAAGCCAAGATGCTGCTGACAAGTACAAGACCAGTAAGGGCGCAGATAATGACGGTGTCCCAGAATGTTCCTGTGCTCGAAACCAAAGCTTGCCGAACTGGATTGCGTGTTTGAGCTGCTGCAGCCACAATTGGTGCACTACCCATACCGCTCTCGTTTGAGAACAAGCCTCGAGCTATGCCATATCGGGCTGCCATCATTACTGTAGCTCCCACAAAGCCACTACCAGCCGCAACTGGATTGAAAGCAGATTCGACAATCAGCTTGACTGCAGGCCAAACGAAACTGCTGTTCATGCAAAGGATGGCTATACAACCTATCACATAGAGCGCAGCCATGAAGGGCACGAGAATGGTGCAAACACGGGCAATGGACTTCACGCCGCCCATGATGACGAGTGCAGTTAATGTGCAGATGAACACGCCTACTATCCAAGTCGGGATGCCAAAGGTCTCGTTCGCTAAAAGAGCAATAGAGTTGGCCTGTACTGTACAGCCAATGCCGAAGCTGGCAAGGGCTGTGAAGATGGCAAAGGTCAAAGCCAGCCATTTCATGCCAAGGCCGAGTTCGAGAGCATACATGGGACCTCCGTAAGTTCTTTCGTCACTACCTCTAACACGATACTTCACAGCAAGCAAACCTTCGGCATATTTCGTGGACATACCGAAGATACCCGTCAGCCAGCACCACAGCACAGCTCCAGGTCCACCAAGAGCTACAGCTGTTGCCACGCCGACAATGTTACCCGTTCCTATAGTGGCAGCCAAGGCCGTCGCCAAAGCTCCGAACTGAGACACATCGCCCTTTGCCCCTTTATCTTTCTTTACAGACAAACGGATGCCAGTCAGCAATCGCCTTTGTGGAATGCGAAGCCTGAAAGTGAGGAACACATGCGTGCCCAGCAAAAGTATAACCATCGGCCAGCCCCAAAGCACGGAGCTGAGCAGAGAGAAGAGATTGTTAATTGCGTCCATC
>Ga0247609_10001221_pt1 | contig 31662 bp, 50 predicted proteins | sample 172DNAGHGlowgp2_FD_193487 | JGI IMG/M metagenome (GOLD analysis project Ga0247609, IMG submission 193487) | Sheep rumen microbial communities from Palmerston North, Manawatu-Wanganui, New Zealand - 1728 DNA GHGlow gp2 | ecosystem: Host-associated > Mammals > Digestive system > Stomach > Rumen ... | reverse complement strand
CTCATAGCCTACCGCCTCACCATCCTTGTACACGATATCTCCGATGGCGGTGATCTTGCCGTTCGGGATCACGATACGCTTCAGGATGTTTGCGCTCACCTGCATATCGATGATAAAGGAATGCGGGATCTTGTCCTGTGCATTCACCTTCACGGTAATACCGCTCACGATCGTGCCGCTTACGTTGTCGTCGTTGTTCACCAGCTTCAGAACGACACCGTTTCCGGCCTCGATCATCTTCCACTTGAACGTGTCCTTCTTCTCGGTCAGCGGGCTTGCCACAACGTCACCACCCCACGCCTTGATATCCTGCGTGGTAATGGAACTGGAATTGGTCACACCATCTTCCGAGCAGTAGCCGGCACACGCAAACAGCGCCGTATCGATGGCGGATGTGGCACTGGTCGGCAGCGTTACGCCTACAGCACCTACCCATACACCACCGGCGATATTCGGTTTGCCGATCTGTACGTTTCCTGCATTGTTTGCCATTTTCTTTTCCTCCTGTTAAAAATAAACGATATCAAATACTGCCTGATATCTGTATCTGTGTGTTGCCTGATCCGTGAAACAGTATTCTGAATTGAGTGAGCACCTGGCGATCTCTCTGCACTCGACGGAGGAAAGCATATGTCCTACCATCTCGTGGCTGATCTGCGCGGCTCTGTACATACTGCTGCCATAGGACTGCACCGTGATCACAGCCGATTTGACATGATCCGTTACGGATGCCCCCTGGAGCTCGATGCGCATGTACTCTGCTGGCTGGTTCTCCGGTTCTTCCATGTACGCCGGTTCCGTCATTTTCTGATTCAGATAATCCAGTATGATCTTTTCTATCACGATGACATCACCGCCTTTAATACCGTATTGTTTGCGTTATTCTCCGCGATCGCTTCCCTTGACGTTGCCACTACCGATGCATTCACACGCCCTTTTCCGGTGTATGTTGTCACTTCGTAGCCTTCGCCCAGCTTCTGCACTGCTTTCTGCGCATATTCCTCACATGCCTCCAGCATTTCCGGAGACCTCAGTAATTCCTTTACGCCATCGTGGTTCAGTTCCACTTTAACCGCCATACCGTTCCACCGATACCTTTCCGCTCCACCACATCGGCATATTTTCGGGTGTTCCATACACCGGCTTTCCTATGGTCCGGAAGCGTTCCCCGCGTATGATCACAAAGGTATCATACCAGGTATTCGCATCTCCCTTCGGGATCCCCAGCACATACGCGATCCGTTTCCCCGACAGGTTCAGCTCATCCGTGATATCCTGCGCTTCCGGCTGCCCCACAAGCACATTGTTCACTATTACTTCGGTTTCCTTGTAGATCGGTGCTCCGAAGTCATCCGTTCCCGTCTTCGTTTTCGTGATCAGTTTTACTGTCTCACCCTTTATTCTCTGTCCCATAGATATCCAATGCTCCTATCCTCTGCCGACGCAGTCCCAGGCGCTTCAGGTCATTACGCATGATCGCACTTGCTATCCCTCCGCCCGGTATCGCATATGTGCCCGACCAGGTAAATCCAAGGCCTGCCTGCGACTCCTGGCTCATCGGTTCGCCGCTCGTTTCCTGACGCAGTACCCGGATCGTGATATCCACCGTTACCAGCTTCACGGTGCTGCCATAGGCGCCCGTTTCGTCCGCAACGATCATCCCGTCCAGATTCCTTCCTACCTTGTTGGCTTCGTTCCGCAGCAGATCGGAGACTAGCGGCAGCAATGCCGCCGTTCTTGTCTGTTCGCCCACTGTCAGCGCCTTTCCTCCAAGCAGTTCCACGTCTTCGACTGTCGCAAATGCTTCTGCCATAGTTACTTTCCTTTCTTAGGCCTTATCGTTGCCCCTTTGGAAGGCTTTTTTTCTTCTTTCGCCTCTTCCTTCGGTGCTTCCGCTTCCGCCTTTTCCGGTTCTTCCTGTTGCACCGGTGCAACTTCCTGCTTTTTCAAAGGGAAACCGACAGGAGTCGCCTCCTGCCAGTCTTTTCCTGATATCTTACAGGGAGTATTGATCACCGCGCCGGTTTTCATATTCCTGTAGATCATATCATTCCTCCAGTTCCAATTCGGACAGATCATAGGTATCCGTCACCGTAACCGCTCCGTTGGAAGAGATCACCTTGATCTTCTGGCTGGACTTATCCGTAATCTTCATCACGCTGTTCATATCCGGATCCAGCTCCTGCGGTTCTATCCCGCCCGCGGAAGGATCCAGACCAACCTTGATGGAGGACACTGTCGCATCATTGCTCGTGTAATGAAGCGCCAGGAAATAGCCCTCGCCCCAATCGGTTACCAGCTGGCCGCTGCTGAGCGGTTTCAGCTTACCCTTGATCTTATTACCCTCTACTGTCACATTTTCCTGCATGCTGCTGACAAGCGTTCCCCACATGTCAACCCCACCATCTTCAGCTCTTACGGTGTGGGTCACGAAGGGTTTGCAACAACTCTCGCAAATGCTTCCGGTCTGAGGATCGCCCAGCCGATGTAAGCCTCACCACGCAGGTATACCTGGTTGTGTCCCTTCAGGTCGCCAGCGTCCGCGTCGTTATCCGGATTACCGTATTCGATCACCTCGATCGGGATTTCTTTTGCAAAGCCCCAGCGGAAGTAATCACGGAAGTTACCAACGATCATCTGGTCGATGGTCTCTGCTGCCGCGATTGCCTTATGTACGGTGCTGTTTACGGAGATCGGCAGGCCCTTGATGTTGCTCGGTGCTGCGCCCCATCCCAGTTCCGGATACAGTCTGCGTCCGTCGCTATCGGTCAATGCTGCCAACTGAGAACGGAATGCCGGAGCCATTGCCATACCGGTCACATCATCTTCATTCGCCTGCACCAGTGCGATCGCCGCCTCTACATCCTCGTCTGCGTTGGTCAGATTGGACTGCAATACCTTCTGGGTCACCTTGTAGTCAAAGTGATTGTTTCCGATGATCTCGGATGCCATCAGGCCGCTTCTCGGGTTCATGCCGTGCATCGCCATGATGTCGATACCGCGTGCAACCTTCTTCGCAAAGCCTTCTGCAAAAGCCTGCAGGTACTGAAGCTGCACTTCCTCGTTGCCGTATTTGAACTCGTCAGAGATACGGGTACCGTATTCTACCTTGATCGGCTTGATCATTACCGGCTCGATGGTTACGCCGCCGTTGGATTTTGCGCTGTTCTCACCCAGGACATCGATCTCCTTGTCGAAGTTGAAGGTGAACATGGTGGCTCCGTTGAACGGGATCGGTTTCTGGCCGCTCAGGGCTGCCAGAGAACTCTTGCCGGATACCATGTTGAACATTTCATTTGTGAGTTCGGGCGGGAACAGTGTCCCTCTGTTTAATACACTTGCCATTTCAGTTATCTCCTTTCAGATTCTGCAGCATATTCTTGAATGCTGCTGTTTGTGCATCCTGTTTGGAAACAGGTTTTTCTGCTGCTGCGAGTGGCGGTACTGACTGCTGTTTCATGATCTTCGCCAGTCCTTCCGCATCCTTGCGGATCTCATCCTCCGTTTCACCGTTCAGGCGTCCGTGAAGCTCATACGGGAGCCCCATTTCATGCGCAATGCGTGTCTTTACGGCTGCTGTTTCATAACCTTTGATCCTGGCGTCTCTTTCGGCAATATCCTTGTCGTACTTTCCCGCTTTTTCATTGGCGGCATTCAGAGCACCGTTCAGATCTCCGATCTGCTTCTCATACTTCTCTTTCAAGGCCTTCAGATCATTCGGAGAAGTATAGCCTTCGTACTTCTGCGCATCTCTTGCTGCTCTGCTCTGGACGGCTTTGTTTACCTGCTCCTGCACGTATGCGTCCAGTGCTTCCTGTGTGGTGATAGGTGTTTGTAAATCCATTTCGTTCTCCTTTCCCTGCATTAACCCGGCAGTGACGGTGTGCCTGCTATAACCGGCAGTGACGGTTGAATATAAAAAAGCCGGCAGAACCGACTTTAATACCTTGCCTGTTGTTTCTTTTTCTCTTTGAACTCCTCTGCTGCCCAGTGGGCAAGGATCACGCTGTCCAGTATGGCGATCTCCATATCCGGTTTCAGTGACCGGTAGCCGAATCCGGAAGAAAGGATCTTCCTCTTTTCACAGTTTGCTGCCACTTCTTCCAGAGATGGCTGCCCGTTATGGATCAGAGTGCCTTTTTCCACCGCCTGTTCGAACATTGCGTTCGCCACGACCACTTCCGTTGTCTTTGGCAGCATCGGCTTTTTCAGTTTCTCCTTCTTCATCTCTTCCGCCAGAAGATCCTGACCTGCTTTTCCGTCCACGACCACCCGCTCCACATCAGCTTTCTTAAGAAAGCTTAAAAGACGGGCATTTCCCTTCTTTATCTCCTGACAGAACAGAACTTCCACGAAGATCTTTCCGTTTCCTGCTTTTACGGCGACTGCTGCCGCCATTCTTCTGGCATCAATGCCGTATTTTACACCGACGTACAGCTTCCCGGATATGGTCAGCTCTTCATCTGCCTGAAGCCGCTGCCATTCCACACGGCTGATGGCGGATGCCTGGTTATAGGAGATCCATAGCCCGAGGCGCTGGATGTTGAAATCTATGATATCTCCGGTAAATTCGTTCCGGATCTCCCTTTCCTTCAGCTGCAGCCCCAGAGACGGATTCGTTTCATACCAGGAATCCACGTCATTCGGATCCATTTCCTGCTGTACGGACCATTCCGCCCAGCCGGCATCCTGATTCTTTCCCTGAATCGTCTGCTGCCGGAAGGTCGGAAACACGGTTCCTGTGGATACCGCTGTCGGAGGCGTACCGCACATGATGATCTGCGGATTTTTGCTGTCCGTTACGGTGTATTTCAGTGCGCTTTCATGCGCTGTCTGGTATTCCTGCGCTTCATCTACTACCAGAAGGTCGTTTCCTTCGCCCAGACCTCCCTTTGAGGTCCTTGTCCGGAACTCGATCCGGCCTCCGCCTTCCACGTAGATGTGTTCTTTCCCCATTGCCCGATATTCGGAGGTGATCTGCAGTCCTGCTGCCTTCACCAGCGCATACAGCCGTTCCCAGGCGCTGTGTGAAGTGGAAGCGAGGTGCGCCGTATGCATGATCTTTTCCCCGTTCTTGAGCCCCCAAAGCTCCCGTATGGTCAGGATCTCGCCTTTTCCGTTCCGGCGGGGAACTTCATACCCGTATCTGGTATGCACCCAAAGGCCATCATCATTCTCTGCCATGATGTCGTAGATCTGGATCTGCTGCCATTCCCTGGCTGTCCTTCCGGTGCTGTTATACAGCTTTACTGCCTCCGCGCCTCTTGTTTTTTTATACGGCAGAACCGCGCAGAGGGTAGGTGTCTGCCTTCCTATGCGCTCCTCTGTCATATAATGTACTCCTTTGTTATAATCCTCCTACAGGGTTTTCCGAGTCTATTCTTGATGCTAAGCATCAAGAAGCAAAGCAGTCAAATCGGTAATCGCTTTGAGGAGGGCCGGAAGATGTTCCAGATCGTCCGGTCCTTCGTCTTGCATTTCCTTCTTCACATAGCTCATCAGGAAATCTCTAAACTCAGTCGGTGCGATTTTTTCATACTCATCCATCTGTTTTCCTCCATCAAAAAAGCATCGGAAATCCGATGCTCTTATATCTCATATGACATTTTTTCAGGGATATCTCCCTTGTCAAATTCTTTTTGGTACTTCTTAATCATCTTGTCAATAAACAGATCGTAAACCTCTTCTTTATGCGGTTTTTGCATAACTAAATACTTGCGATTATTGCAGTTCAACCTCATTAACCCAGTAATATCGCTGACCACTGCACCGATCGCATATATTGCTATCCCATTATTATGTGATATTAGTCTGCAATATACCACCGTCTTCTCCCTTCCCACCTGTTTCTTCTATCAACTGCTTCACCCAATTATATGTTTTTTGCGTCAATTCGTGTGCTTCACCTGCAGTTAAATTATACTCCTTTTCCAGCTTAGATTCAAGAAGTTCATGGTTCAATAAAGTTATATCCCTTGGCAAATAGTTTCCTTCCTGCAGCCTCTTCCAAGCTACCGCCATATCGTAATCCGGATAAAACCTCTTGTATCCATCGTCCAAATCATGCTTCTTGAAAAAAATATGACTCCTTATCGTCCGGATATCCTCTACAGAGAATCCTGTGTTTTTGGATATAGTTTCAGAATCATCTACCCGCGAATAAACCTCATACATCTTTTTAGCTAAGATATCTTTCGTTGTGTCATATTCTTCAATCGGATACCTATGTCCCCCTGTAACCTTTCCTCCTGTTTGTCTCATCGCGATTTCTGTTGTTCTTTCCAGCCTATTATTTATCTTTTCTGCATTTTCTTCTTTCCAGTCATACTGCTGCTTCGTGTGCACATTCTGCCTGCTGCCGTTGCCGGGATCGTACTCCACAACGCATCCGCAGCCTCTGTGTCGCTGCCATACTTCGTTTCCGGAAGCCTTTACCATCGCATAATCATATGTTCCGGCCAGGTCCGTACACCATTTGCAGCATCCGGCCACTGCGGTTCGCACGATCTTCGGTGAAAGCCCTGCTTTATACTGGAAGTCTGCGTTCTTCCGCACGCTGTCAGTCGCTACGCTCTGGGAGAAGTTCACCACATCCCCTTCCAGTTCCTTCTGGCGGTCATCGTACTGTTCGGCAGTGGCCGCAAGGTTCACAAGCCCCTTCACACGATCCTCGTTCAGCTCCGGACGCTGCGCTTTGATGTGAATACCGGCCCTGTTATTCATTCCGGTAATGATCCGCTGCGACATATCCGCAACATTACCGTAATTTTCCTTAAGAACCGGCGGAAGCACCCTGTTTGCGATGTTAAAGTACATCTTCCCGTTCGGCAAAATGTCACCCGACACATTTCTCCGCAGCGCCTCCGCCAGCAATTCTCCTTCTCTTACCGCGTACGCATCCAGATCTTTTCCATCTGCCGATCCTGCTGCCGTACGCTCGCTGATCCGCGCCAGTTCCTCATCATTTTCCCGAAGTTTTCGGTAATCACTCTGTACTTTTTCCAGTAATCCCGGCACGATATCTTCTGCCATTGCTATTCTCCATTACTTACCGGGAAAGGATCCTTGCTCGGTTCAATTCCCAGCATTTCACGCATGTTATCCATGCCAAAATACCCCGGCGCTGCCTGTGTGAGCTTCTGCACACCATCCCCGAAGGTCGAAAATGCAGAGAAGTCCGGTTCAAATACCGGTGCCCATACCGGCTGCGTCATATAGAACTGCCTGCGCTTGTATTCGTATTCATCACGCAGACACGCTGCCACATATCCGACATTCAAAAAGCCGCTTCCGAAGGTTCTCTGTGCTTTCCGCGCTGCCAGACGAAGGTTCTCATGCGCTGCAGCGATCGCATCGGAGCTGGAAGGATTGTCTGTTGCAAAACCAAGATCATCCAGTGTCAGTCCGGTCTCGCCGGCGAACACCGATGCATACATACGAAGCTGTGATATATTCGGTTCCATGCTCTGCTGCTGGAACACACCTGCCACAGGATGATCGCCATCATCGTCTTTCGTGATCTCCAACAGTGAGGATATTGTCACTTTCCACTGTTCCAGGCGCTCCGCTTCGTCGCTTGTGCCTAAAACGTATCTCTGTGGGAAGGAATAGAACTCCGAAGCCACTTCCGTTCTGGTGATCGTGTTCCTGGCTTTATCCATCACATTCATGCAGGCCCTGGAAATACGGCTGTGTCCGAACGGCCGCTTTGCATCCGGTTTGTAGATGATCGGAACCAGCAGCGGCGCCGGGGCGCTGTTCGTGATCGAGTACGGATCTCCCTGCTCCGGATAGTAATCCGTACGCCCCTTCACAAAATACGCTTCCAGAACAACATTGTTGTCGCTGTCACGCTGCAGAACGGCATAGCCTTCCGTCAGAAGGCCCGTAATCTGGTCGATCTCTCCGGTTGCGTTGGCTCCGTCGATCACCTGAAGCCGCGGATAACCTTCTTCGTCCTGCGAAATATAGACAAAACAGCAGGAAGAGATCAGCGCCGACAAAACTGCACTATCAAAAAAGACATCCGGATTGTTCATCTGGAAGATCTCGTTGATGTCAAAGTTATCTTCCTTGAACTCGCGGAATGTCAAACGGTCGGCCAGTGCATCCACGGCCTTACTGCACCATCCGAGCACCGACAGATAATCTGCTTTCATCTTCTCCGGGATGATCGGCGAAGGATCCAGCCTCGCGTTTTTCATCTCGTAGTACTTGTATCTGGTCAGTACTCTGCTGCTTCGTGCGCTCAATTTTGATCTCAGGTATTCAATCCCTTTGTACTCTGCCATAATTTCCTCGACTGCTGCCGGTGATCTCTTTCCTTCAGCGTGTGTTTTTTTTCGTAGTGCGGCGGGGGAAGTTCTCCGTCCCCTCCCCGGGGGGTACCCCACCCCCCCCACCGGCGCCGGATCCGTCCGAAATGCCCTGCCCTTGCGGACCGGAATGTTTCCGTCGGGCTTTTACAGCACCGTTGCACCCTTTATAATATTTTTATTATCTTTTGTTTACTTTTAGGCTCTATACTGTTCCCAATCCAGAGACCAGGGGAGGGCATAATTTCCGACATCCTCTTTTTGCTGTTCTTCTTTCCGGATCACAAGCTTGTCTGACTTCTGTCTGTTACAGATCCAGTGAGCCAGCTGCAGATTGTCCATATCGCTCGGATGTCCGCCCTTGGCGATCGGAATGATATGGTCAATGCATGGTGACAGCGGATGCGGATATTTCACCCCGAAGTCTACCGGCATTCCGCATATGCCGCACTTTGACTGGGTGGAATAAATGATCCGCTTGTTTCTTTCAAATGCCCCTCTGTGTGTGCCGTTTTTATCCGGCCGGTTATTTCCTGCCATAGTCGTATAAAACAAACAGGACCACGGTTTTCCGCAGTCCTGCTCAAATAGGGGAAGTAGGAATGTCTGCCACCCGGCCAAAAGAGGGGGCGGTCTTTTCAGCCGTACCCTCTTTTCACGAGGTGTCACAGTGGCATATCCATCTCACATTATCTTACTCTATCACGATAACACAGAAATACGCCCCCTGATTACCCCTCTTTTAGATTCTTTTGCTGAGCAGATAATAAAACTTCCTGCGCCTGTCATAATACACGTTATGTCCGCATGGAATATTCCTCAATGCTCTCAGGTTCTCATAGGTCACTCCCTCATTCGTCACGCCCAGCATCAGCCATTCGAACAGCTCCGGATCTGCTTCCCTTGCGCAGTTCTCCACCAGATCCACGTTCCTTACCAGCTGTTCCCGTCTCTCCACCAGATCACAGGTCGGATCCGGATTGATGTTTCCTTTCGGCATATCCGAGTAAGTGATCGCTTTGGAAGTATCCGTCAGTCCAGACAGTTCCTTCCGCCATTCGTGGTATTGGAGCGCAAAGTGCATTGCCATATAAAACTCATGCGTTCCGATCTTCCACCTGCCGGTCTTTTTACTTCTCCTCGCCATCGCTGTTCCTCTCCTCCCACTTCTCGCATACCATTGTCAGTTCTTCGCCTGTTATCCGGCAAACCCGGCCGGCATAGTGCCCGCAGTTTTCACAGCTCCGGTAAAGTCTGCCGGTGCTCTCCGTTTTCTCTTCTTCTCCTGTTCGCATCGTTTCCTCCCTGCTATCGGTATCTCGAAATAACACAAATAAGACAATCCCGTGTATGGATTGACTCCCTGCTTCCAACTGCTCTTATCTGCCATATAGCCTTCTGTGCGGTAACGGTTGGGCTGTGTGTTCATTCCTTCCGCTCCCAGCTCCAGAAGCTTACGCATCGTCCAGTGATTGTATGTCTTTACCTCCGGTGTCGGGTTTAAGAGATTTCTGCTGCAGCCGTACTTTCCGGTTGCCTTCTTCTCCTCCTTTGTCAGCTGTGTTCCGTCCTCCAGCTCCCACGGCTGCGGCTTCACCATATAGTCGGCCAGCTTCTCCGCATTCCCTTCCCTGCGGATATGATCGAAGTGTACCAGGCCATCTGCCGGACACAGTCCTTCCAGCAGTGCCAGTTCGATCGGCGTCATCCCCCTTGCTCTGGTCCATGCATCCGAGATGATCAGATCGGCATCCGGATCCGGAAGGCGGTTGATGATCACATGGAGATGCTTCCCTCCCCGGCTCCCTACCTCCAGACGGTACATATACTTGAGAGCGGTCTCATGCTTCCGGTACTGCCTCTGCAGGATCTTCACAAATCTCCGGAAGTGCTTCATCACCTCTTCGATCTGCATCCTGGTTCCCTCACGGTACTTCAGTGTCAGATACCAGTCCCCCTGATCGAAGTTCAGCTGTATCTTTCTCCTTACACGGTTCTCCTTGTTCTTCTGGTTCTGCTTCCGGATCTGCTCCTTTGTCGGCTTCTCATGCTCCGCTCTCTTCTCATGCTTTGCCCCGTACCTTCCTCTCCACTGGCAGACATGTTCAATCCCCCATGCCGATCTGTATATCCATTCCGTGTAACCCATTACCCTCTGTCCTATCTTTAATATATTTATATAGCACTTTTAAAACAGCCACCGCTGCGATGTATCGTTTCCCTTCATATAGAAGAAAGCCCGCCGACATTCAGTGAATGTCAGCCCTTTTCCTTCTCTGCGCCTCTCTGGCTCTTTCCAGGCATACCGGGCAGTTCTTCCTCTCCGGTGCCGGTATTCTTTTACAGCAGCACTGACAGAGTCCTTTTTTCACAGCCTCTGCCCTGCGTTTCCTCTGAGAAAGTTTTACGATCTCTCTTTTTTTCTCCGGATGCTCTGCCTGCCAGGTCTGTATATACTTGCGCTGCTTTTCCCTGTTTTCTTCACGGTTCCTGGCTTCCTTCCGGGCCTTTTCCTCCATCAGTTTCTCCCAGTCAATGCGAGGTTGATCCACTCCCATGCAGTACATTTTACGAATATTCCTCCCTCTTATGCCTTGCGAACCAGTTAGTCACACCGGAAACTGTCACACCAAATTCCTCCGCGATCTTTTCATACGTCCATCCCGCCTCTTTCAGGGCATACATCTTTCCGCCGTCTTTGATCACGCCTCTTACCCGTCTCTGTACCTCCGGAGACATGGTTTTCTCTTTCTTTTGCTTCTTTTTTTCCTCTTTCTTCTCCGGTTCTGCCTCCACCGGCTCTTCTTCAGGTTCGCGGGAATCCATGATGTACTTCATTATCTTATCCATGCATTCCCCGCAGAATTGCGATTTCTCCAGCGGATTCTCTCCGCTCAGATCCCCGTCGAGCCCCTTACGGAAATTCCATGCAAGGTACCCGATCTGGTCTGTCGTATCCATCAGATTCTGACATCTGTCACACTGTACTTTGATCATTTGTCCCTCCTCCGGATGCTGCCTTGTTCGGCTTTTCCGAACTGCTATTTACTAGGTTTACAGTATGTATAAGTCGATTCATACACCTAACATCTTCGGGAGATAATTCAAGTCTTGCGTCCTCGCCTTTTTCACAGTATTCCTCACTTTTGAAAAACTCTGCCATTTTCTTTATCAAATCTCTTGTCTGTGTCATTCCTTATCACTCCCTTCTGCCAATACATCTGCAATTTTAGACATACATTCGTAGGAAAGATTGTCCGTCCATGTATCAGTTTTCCACTCGGCAACGATTGACTTTATCTTGTTCATTATGTTATCTGTAACCAATGCTTTTAACTGATGGTCACGACTTGCTATTGCTGTCGAAAAACAATGGTAGCAGTCTCCGTAGAATTTTCTTTTTTCGCATTCTTCTTCTGGAAAAGGGTTTTCAAATATTGGCTCTCCTAAAATAAATTGATTTAGGTCGTATGGACATTTAATTTCGCTCATTCCTTGTCCTCGCTTTCTGCCTTATATTCCTCACTCCTTTCCATCAGATACATCGTGGGTTTCGTTTTCCTGTACCCACATTTTTCGTATACGTGGATTGCTCTTTCATTATCTGCATTGACCCACAGATTAGTTAAACCATATTCTTTTGTTAAATCAGCAACAACCTGCGTTCCAATATTTTTGTTCTGATAAGGCTCATAGATAGCTAAGCGAGATAACATTTTATTCTTAAGATCAATTTCAGCTTCTCCCACTTTGGTATCGCCTAAAAATATTTCTATTTCTCTGTACAATTCATTTTCTTTATATTTCATTCTTCCACCTCTGACTTGTCCGCAAGGATTGCAAGGCTTTTGGATATATCTGCAAGCATTGCTGCTATTAAACCAAGCCGAAATATTACCTTTTTTTTATAAGTCCCAGTTGGTTGGTTTTCCGCTCTTTTAATCGCTTCATCCAGAACCATTGCATTTTCTTCGAGTCTAGTCATTTTTCCACCTCACTTTCTGCCTTGCGCTATCTCCATAGCTTCATCTATTGAAACATCAAACATCTTCTTGAAAGTTCTTGCAGATACTACACAATACTTCCTCGTTGGATAACCATAAGTGGCAGGAGTTTTAGCAGCTTTAAATTTTGTATTTATCTCGAACCATTTATAGATTTCTGAATTGAAATGTTTTAATGCTTTTCCTTTATCTTCATGTACTTTCAAATCCGAAACATGATCTCGTATTAAATCATAATGAAAAGTAACATATCTCATTCGCCGCTTCCCTCTTCCACTGCCATTATCACCGCTTCATCATTGATCTGTTTTCCCTTATCCGACCAGTTCACGCCGAAACGCTCGATAATACTCTTGAAGTCGTTCAGGTCATGGAGACGGATATACTTTGCATCCCCATCCACACCGACATGCAGCAGTTCATGCCAGATCACGACGGCGATCTGCTCATCGGAGAGGTTTACAAGGTTCGGCTCAAAGAGTGTGATGGTAAAATCGCAGGGGATGGCCCATTTATTCTTTTCCTGCACTTTCTCACATTCACCGTATACCCTTTTGCGTCTGGCTTTCTTCTCTGCCGTACTGGAAAGGTATACGATGCTCTCACCCTGCAGATGTGCCAGCTCCGCCACGTTCTCGATCAGATAGTTCCCGATCTTCGCATATTTTTCAGAGATTGTTCTTGTGTCCATTCTGCTCCTCCATAATTTCTTCTTTCAGCATTTCAAGTATGGCATCCACGCACTCTTCCTTCTTGTTCTTTTCGATCATCTCTTCAAACTCTTTAAATGCTGCTGCCATGCCTTTCATGAGAACGAAGAACTGTCCTACCGGCCCCAGCCCGAGATTGTCACACAGCTCCACTTCCTGCGTTCCTTCCTTCATTTCAAAAGTCATATATACATGACTCTTCGTGATCATTTCATCCATGATTTCTGAAAATGTTTCGATATTCAGTTCTTTCATCCTTTCCTCCTGAAATAAGATGCCGCCTCACAGGTTGCGAAGTGTGATATGTATCCTTTCATCATTGCCGCATCCTGCCTGTCCCCTTTGATAACAGAACCGTCTTCTGTAATGAATATATCCGCGCCTTTCTTATCCGGCTGGAATCCGATCCCTTCCGGATCGCACGGCATTGCTTTTCCGCCCTTTGTCAGGATCCACACGATCGGTTTTCCGCAGCCTTTGCATATCCCATTGTCCATTACCGCCTGTGCCCTCCTATCTTCTGCATATACTGCAGTTCCTTGATCGCGTTATAGATGGATGCCGCAAATCCTTCATCAATGTCTACAGACACGTACATCGGATTTTTGCCGGTCTGCTTCTCTTCCTTCTCCACGGCAACCTCATAATCCATTAACAGCTCCACAAGTCCTTCGATCGTTGTCTCCGGTTCATAGTATTCGTACCGATCATCTGTTTCTTCTTCCGTGATCTGCTCTTTCAGGCTCTTTTCCTCTTCTACCGGTGGTTCTGCAAGGACCTCAGGCTTTTTGTATTCCATAGTCCCCTTTGCTTCCTTCTTTTCGGTACTTTTGGGACTCTTTTCGGGACTTTTGGGACTTCTTTCGGGACTTTTGGGACTGATATTGGGACTTTTCTTCTCTTCCTTCTTTGACGGCTGTACCTTGCTCTCCTTTTTCTGTTGCACCGGTGCAACTGCCGCTTCTTTCACCTTCGGGAAATCCTTCATCCATATGCTTTCCCACATCTTTTTCCCGCTTTCCGGTCCTACTGCTCCAATTCCCCATGCCATCCGATAGAGTTCATACAGAGCATTACTGATATCCTCGCCGGTATACTGCTGTGTTGTATTGCTACGGATATCAATCATTGATATCCTGTCCCCGTTGATGTTCAAAGCAAACTTTCCTGCCGCCGGCACTCTGGCCATATACATCTTCTGGCCTGCCGGCGCCAGCGTTTCCAGAAGCATCTGGGTCGTGGTGTTCACTCCCAGATAATCCAGTTCCAGAAGCTGCTCCATCATTTCCGGCGCCGCCTCCCCGATCTGGTAAAGCACCTTTGCCAATATGCTAAGATCCTCCTGCGCTTTCGGTGCATCCTCTGTCATTACCTCGATGGGTGTGATCTTCTTTTCTTCGTCCACCTCATCCTTGATGGTCTTGATCTCTGCTGCGGAAAAATCATCTGTGAGCACTTCGTTCAGTTTGTCCGGCAGCGTCAGCATCATCGCCAGTTTCTTGATGCCGAATGCTCTGTACTTCTCCTGCAACTGCTCCGGATCCTTCGGATCCCCGAAGCGGTCATGGATCGACATGAAACGGCTTACCGTTGTTTTATCCAGGTTGTACTCCGCCTCGGCAAATTCCACCACGTTCTGGTACGGGCTGTCCTTCAGCACATCCGTATCTCTGGCCTGCTTTAACAGATACCCGATCCTGACGAATCCCTGCGCTGCTTTGTTCAGTTCGTAGTCCAATTCCGACTTGAACTGACTATACGACTGCTTGTATACGATTGCGTGTTCTTCCATTCTTCTTTTCCTCCAGATTCTTCACATATTCGTCCAGTATCGGCTGCAGGATCTCCTCATCCGGCTTTTTATCATAGGCTTCGTACCACTGCCGGATTTTCGTCCCCCGGATCTCGATGGTGCAGAAGGGAATATCCGGCTCACTGGCTTTTCTTAAGAAAAGGATGATCCCCTTACCTTCCTCATGTCCTTTCAGATACTCGTTACCACCCACGCAGTGGTGCAGCATCCTGCCTTCTTCCACGATCTCCGCCGCATTCCTTGCCGGCCGGATCACAAACTCCCCTGCAACCGCTCCGTACTTCTTCTGCAGCTTTGCGAAACGCTCCGCGATCTTCGGATACTTCTCCATCACTTCCCGCTTCCGCTTGTCCATCTCTTCCTTTTCCAGTTCCAGCACCATTTCATCGTGCCTGCGCCGCAGATCCTTCGGAAACAGGATGATATCATCGTTCAGATCGTACCCTGCCCGCAGGCGCATCCGGATATAATCCAGATAGATATCGAAAGCTGTGTTTAATTTTCTCTGCTCTTCCTTGTAACGGATCACCTTATCAACTGTGGTATGCTTCAGCACCTCCCGGATCGTTACACGATCGTTGTTACTGTAAAGTTGCTTCAGAAAAACCTCTCTCTTAAGGTCCGCCTTCGTCCAGTGCTCTTTCCTTCGCCTTTCCTCCTGATACAACTGCAGGTAAAACGCTTCCCCTTCCACTTCCTTCAGATCCTTCATGCGTTCCTTATAGATCCGCAGCCTGTCCCATACCGTTTTCCCCTTCGGATTGATGTTTGCGCCGTACTGGCAGATCAGCATCCGTACCAGATGCCGCATTCCCAGCTTCTGGGCCAGCTCCATATCCGGATACCTGGCAAATGCTTCGTAGTATGGCAGAACATCCCACTCCCCCGGCCTTCCATACTTAAGCATCGGCGTGTTGTCGATCTCGATCATGGTGTCCGGATAGATGTTATCCGTGTACATGCTTTTTCCGTGGACGTTGAAGGTATACCACTCACCTGTTCCCCATCCGCTATTGAAAAACCATCGTTCCGGCTTCTTCCCCTTCCGCAGGAAGACACGGGCATATTCTATATGCTTGTAACCGGTTTTCATTTCCGGGCCGGTCATCTGATCCGTTTCGAACAGCCGGAAGACAAAATCCTCTCCCATACGCTGCCCCATCATCCAGTCTTTCGTCCGGAACGCTGTCTCTTTGCAGCGTCCCATAGCTTTGTACTTTGCTTTTGTTCTGCAGATGATGCATTTCCCGTAAGCGCCGTGTACCGGTGTCTCCAAAAGCTTCTCCATGGCCTGCGCTTCATAGCTCTCACTCAGTCTGGTCACTCCGCTGTATTCCATGCCGCAAACCGTACAGAATACTTTTACATGGCGTCCTTTCCGCGTGTACTGCAGTTCTCCCTTTTCTTCGAACAGTCCCTTTGCATAATTTCTGGCTTTCTCCGGGACTGCCCTCATCTTCGGCTTTCCCATCGACTCATTCCCCCAGATAATATTCTCGTATGATCTTCTTTGCCGTGCGCATTCCCGGGATCCCCATCTCCACATGTGAATTGCAGATCCCCGATGCCTTTATAATCCGGCTGTCTACTTTGTATTTGTTGGTGAAAGACCATTTCAACAGCTCCCCGATGCATCCGATCAGGCTCTTTCCCTTCTTCCTGACCGCCAGCATCATCTCGTTGTTCTCCATCGCATAGGACTGGATATAATCGATCCAGTCGCTCACGATCTCGGAAGGCTGCAAGTCCCTTTTCTCCACTTCCAACTTCCCGAGGGTCGCCGTCACCTGCGTACACAGGCTGTCCGAAAATCCTTCCAGATAATCCCGTGCATCCTCTTCATCTATGCCGTTCTCTCTTGCCAGCTCCATCAGGGCCTTGCTGTCTCCCTGATCCTTCTGGCCCTCCGCTGCCTTGTTCAGCTCTTCCCAGCTGTCAAATTCTCCAAATTTTTCAAACATCCCCTTTTCCCCTTTCTTTTATCTGAAATCTGCTCCCGTCAGATCCTGCAGCAGTTCCAGCAGCTTCTGTACTTCTTCCCAGTTCAATGTAATCCCACGCTTCAGGATATCGTCCTTTGACTGTTCCCCCGGCTTGTTCCGGATCCATTCCCGGATATCCAGTTTCGGCCTTGCCCGGTTATACGAAATAATATTTACTTCCTTCGTATATTTTCCCCCTTCATCGCTGGACAGGATCCCCAGATGCGTCTCTATTTCATATTCAAACTTCATCGTACCCCCTTCGGCATCTTCAGATATATTCCCCAGACTACTTCCCGGATTTTAAGGTTCGGGATGCGGTCGATCAGGTTCACCAGACGCCTTTCCACTTCGGCCTGCACCAGATCCCATTCCACCATCTTCCGGCATTTTGCTTCCAGCTTCTCCGGAAAGATCCCATCTACCAGAGCTTCTTCTTTCCCCTTGTAAAAGCGGTTCCCGTAAAACAGTTTTCGATCCTCCTCACGAAGGTATCCGTGGGCGGTTCCCCAGATGACCAGCGCATCCGCGCAATCCTTCTTGTGGACCGCCGCCTGATACCTCGCTGAGATACCGTAATTTGTCGCAGCTCTCAGCATTTCCGTGATATCCTTGATGAGGTCATTACGTACGCTTTCTGCGGTCGGATTCCGGACATTCTCCGTGGCGTTGTTATTTCCCATCGTCTTCCTCCACATCCATTCTGTTCTGCTGGCGGCGATAATCATTCTTCGGTACCGGCGTTTCATAACTCACCGGCAACGACACAGGATCCGTGATCACGATCTTCAGCTGCTCTTCTTCATCCTGTTCCAGAATGTCCCGGATCTCCTTCCTAAGCTCGATCAGGTATACGCTCAGCTCTTTCATTGTGATCTTGTCCATCCGGTCTGAATCAAAGATTTCACTCAATGGAATCGCCCTGTTTCCATCGTCTATTGTCAGATCCGAAGAGCCTCTTTCCAACGCTTTCAATGCGTCCTTTGTTTTGGTATAGGCTTTCGCCATCTCCATCAGTTCGCTTGGCGTTTCTTCTGTTCCTACAAACTCCATTACTGCTCACCTCCTGCCGCATAGGCCAGCCCTGCCGATATGATAACGAGCAGGGCATCGCCTTCCCCTGTGATCCCGCTTAATACTGCCGATACCGTAAACAGTACGACCGTAATAAAACAGCGCTTAATCGTGTTTTCCTTCCGAATCTGGGCGTCCCAGCGATTGTGGGCACGCTCCCATCTCCTGCTCCTGTATTCGTCCATGCTCTCTTTCCTTTCTTCATCCCTCCGCCGGTATCCACAGGATCCGGACGTAATCCCCATAGGTTGCAATCCATTCCTTCGCACCTTCCATGTCCTCCCGGAAGATGTCTATCGCCGTTCCGTCCTTCAACATCGGACCGCCGCCGATGTCTCTGGCCTCGAACATCCCGATGTATTCCCCTTCCAATGTCCAGAGCAGGGCGATATCCCCCAGGTGCTCCTTATTGGAAGCAAGGATGCCTTCGTACGGCATCGTGCCGTCATAGGTGCAGTTCCCTGTCGGGAGGTAGCAGGTGCAGCGGATCTGCTCCGATTGTTGCACCGGTGCAACTGCCGTGATTCCTGCCAGAAGTGCTATGATCAGCGCTCTCATGCCGTTTTCTTCACCTTTCCCTTCTTCCGGCAGGTTTCCGCTATCTCTCCCATCGTTACACCCAGCACATCTGCCAGCGCTTCCAGTTCATATGCGTAGCATCCCTGCGGATTCTTGAAGCGGTTAAATATCGTCCTGCGACACATACCGGTTCTTGATGCCAGGTCTTCCACTGTCGGAATGCCGACGCGGATCATATTGATCTTTATCGTCTGCTCAAATGCTGTCATATCCTGCCCTCCTTTCCTACCCTGCTGCCGTGATCTCATCCAGGTTGCAGCCCATCGCTTCCGCTATGGCCCTGATCGTGCTCTCCTTACAACTCTTACCGTTGAAGGCGGCACTCATTGTTACCCTGGATATTCGTGCTTTCCGGCTGACTGCTTCCTGCGTCAGCCCCTTCTCCTTCAGTTTTGCAAAGGTTTTTACCTGATCCAATCTCAAACCGCCCACCTCCTTTCGCAATTTGTTCCTGTGAGGATCATTGTTTTTTAAAGAATGTCAATACATTCTTTAAAAAACCTGATACGATCGTATCAGTGCTTTAGATTTCTAAACTTTCTCGGTAAAAAAATAAGCCGGTATGTCTTCCGGAGGAAATCTCAATACTGCTGCCGACTTCTTCATTTCTTCCTGGGTGAATTCCAAGGTATTGTTCAACCGCTTACTCAGAGATACTCTTCCGATTCCAACTGCGTCAGCAAAGGCATCTTGCGTCCCGAATATCTCCTTGATCCTTCCTCTTAACTTGCTATAATCGAACAATTTTCCACTCCCTCCTTTCTGTTTAGTTTTCTAAGCTATAACACCGAGATTTTTTATTGTCAACCACTTTTTTTATTTTTCTAAACTTTTTGTGTTTTTCCTTGCTTGTTTTGTTGTCTTTTCTAAACTTTTGTATTATTCTATATGAAAAAGGAGGGCGGCATGATATGAGTAAAACATCCGATAGACTTAAGGAAGCAATGAGAATACGTGATATGAAGCAAGTAGATCTTCTTGCCAGAACTGGAATCAACAAGGGTGCTATGAGTTCTTATCTTTCCGGTCGTTATGAGCCGAAACAGAAGAATCTTCATGCGCTTGCTCGCGCTCTTAATGTAAGTGAAGCATGGCTTATGGGTTTAGATGTTCCCATGGAACCTTCAGCCCTCTCCCCTGCTCCCTCCCTCTCCCCGGATCGGAAGGATCTTCTTGATAAGTATGATGTTTTGAATGATGAGGGAAAGGCCGAGGCCGTACGTTATATTGGTATGCTCAGTGCCGTCCCTGCTTACATCGAAGAAGTCATAGATATAGAACGAGACGCATAGGCAATGTTATCTATCCAGAAATATTTGTATCTTGAAAACTGGTTGACACAACACGCTGGGTATAGTATTATGACCTTGATAAATGAAACGAACTGATCCTTCATCGGGTCAAACGAAACGCCCAGGTATTCGCACTACCTGGGCGTTTCTCACTCTTTACGGCGAGCTATTCCGTTTTAGGCTGTCCGTCGCTTACTCTCCATCCAGCCATTTGCAGAAATAGTATGCAACTACTCCCGCCACAACGGAGAAAATAAATGAAACGAAATCCTCCATCAGATCTCACCTCCTTTCCGTCGGAGGTGCGCGACAAATTGGATTGTATCACAGTTCTCCCGTTTCGGCAAACAAATAGAAAGTGAGGTGATCATATGGCAAAAGCAAAGAAACTCGCATCCGGTTCCTGGCGTGTTCAGGTGTTCAGCCACTACGAAACCGTGAATGGAGTACGGATTGTATTATTTCAACTTTTTCGATTCTTAAAAAATATGTAAACTATCTTGAATTTGGATAAAAAATTTAATATACTAAAGGTACAGAGATCGTCCTAAGAGCAGGGACGATAATCATACGGCTCAATTGAAGACATCTCCATGTAGAGCGCATGGAGCTTAAACAAAAGAAAGCTCAATTGAAGACCTCCGTACCATTGTGCGGAGGTCTGTTTTTGTTTAGGAGGATATTTCTATGAAAATGATACTGTTATCTACAGTCTTTTATAATAAATATGGCAACAAGCCCGAAATTATGCAAAAAGATACCAGGCCTTATGCCTGTTTTACTATCCTTGTCGACGGGATCCAGTTTGCTATCCCCATCAGACACCATATACACCATCCTTACGCTTTCATTACTATAGGTGATGGTGGACTCGATTACACTAAGGCCGTGGTTATAGAGGATCCCTCCTATATATCCAGCACTCCGGCCATTATCGATACCGCAGAATGGAATATCATCAAGGCAAACTCAAACACTATCTTTTATGAATTCCGTAAATACTTCCGGCAGTATCTTCGCGCTTTGAAACATCCGAACAATCCGCGAAGCCAGAAAATTATCCGGTATAGCACTCTACAGAATTTTACTTTTACATGAGCACTGATCATAAAAAGAGATAACCCCAGGCACCTGGGAATGCTCAGTCTTGCGACTTACCCCATTATGGGACCCAGTGTTATTCCTTCACGAGTTATCTCTTGCTAAATGTCCCTCCATATGACACTTCATTTAGAGGTGTGGAGGGTCCTGTCAAAAACAGTATACCATATGTGTCAAGGAGGTGATCTTATGGCAAAAGCAAAGAAACTCGCATCCGGCTCCTGGCGTGTTCAGGTGTTCAGCCACTATGAAACCGTGGACGGAGTCAAGAAAGCACGGTACCGTTCTTTCACCGGATCTACTAAGGCCGAAGCGGAGATGATGGCGGCGCAATTCGCTAATGATAAGGACCGGTATGCTCATAATAATCTGACCGTCCGGGAAGCAGTACGTAAATATATTGATTCCAAGAGTGAAGTACTCTCACCTTCCACGCTCCGGGCCTATGAGATCAATTACCGGAACCGTCTGGAGTTCCTTGGTGACTATATGGTTGATCAGGTACGCTCCGTGGATCTGCAGCAATATGTGAATACTCTGGCTGCGGAGCTGTCCCCGAAGAGCGTCAAAAACATCTACAATATGGTTCTTGCATCCATCCGGCTCTATTCCGACCGGAATTATACCGTCACCCTTCCGGCCAGAGCGCCAAAGGAGCTGCACATACCGGATGATGATCAGGTGAAACTATTATTGGAGAACGCTAATCCCCGCCTGCGGCTCTGCATCCTTCTGGCATCCGTCGGAACGCTCCGCCGTGGAGAGATCTGTGGACTTAAGTACAAGGATGTGCTCTATGATTTTTCTGCCGTATACGTACATACGGATGTTGTGAAGGATCCAGCCGGTAAGTGGATCCACAAGGAAATGCCCAAGAACGCCTCTTCTGTTCGTCGTGTTGTACTTCCGCAGGAGGTCATTGACCAGATCGGCACCGGTGATCCGGAGGCTTTCATTTACGGAAAGACACCCACCGCCATCACAAACGGGTTTGACCACCTGCGCAGGCGTCTCGGACTCCAATGCCGTTTCCATGATCTTCGACACTACGCCGCTTCCATCCTCCACGCTCTGGGCGTTCCTGATCAGTACATCATGGAGCGTGGTGGCTGGTCCACCGACGGCACTCTCAAAGCCGTCTATCGGAATGTCCTGGAAGACAAAAACAAAGCTTTCACCGACAAGGCTAACGAACACTTCCGCAAAACGCTCCTTCCGGAAGTTAACACGCCGGAGAAAAAAGACGCATGATTTTCGTGTGATATTTTGTGTGATATTTCGTGTGATATGTGTGATATTTTGGATGCATTTTGTGTGCAAAACAGTACACTTTGAGTGTATGAAAGATACGAGAAAACCCCGTATTTATCGATGTTTCACGGTAAATACGGGGTTTTGTGTTTTCTGCGGAGAATGGGACTTGAACCCACCTTAAAAGTGCGTGAAACTCCTGTAGATACTGCGTTTCATAATAGCCGTGTGATATTTCATGTGATATTTTCTGTATAAATATTGTGATCACACTTCCACGTCCGCAAAAATGTATCGTTGCCTGCCTGGATGGCCGCCCTTTCAGATAAGCGTAAGCTCAACTGCTCGCAGATTCTCCAGGAAAGCCTTACACGCGTTCTGAGTGCTTAACCTCAAAGCCGAATGGTGTCATTCCATTCGGCTTTTTCATATTTCAATCAATTCTTTCATTTTTGCATAACTCTTCGGCCCATAGGATCCATCTGCCGTTAGTCCGTATTTTGTCTGCCATGCTTTCAGTGCCGCCACGGATGCCGGGCCGAACTTTCCATCTTCTTTCAAGCCACACCCGAACCGGTTCAGGTTCTTCTGGAGCAGTCTTGCATTCTCCCCGGTGGCTCCCCGCTTGATGGTCGGCTTCGCCGCTTCCATCTTTTCCGGTTGCACCGGTGCAACTCCGCCATTCAGCAAGGTATTGACTTCTGCTGCTATGGATCCGTGAAGATTATACAGGTAATCGCCCGGACAGGCCTTCTTCGCAAACCATCGGTGTACGGTCATGTTCTGGATCCACGGCTGCCCAATCAGGCTTTTGTCTGCCTTCCAGCGCAATTCCGGGATACCGTTTCTTTTGCAGATATCCGCAAGCAGCTCCACTAAAGCACTGAGCGCTGCCCGTGATACATGCCAGTCCGGAGCTCCGCCATCGTTGGCTACCTCGATCGTGACCGCTCTGTCATCGTTAGCTGAATTCGATGTACACCAGGAACGATAATCTTCCGGAACATAACAGGCGATCATCCCATCCGATCCGATTCCGTAGTTACTGGAAGCCTTCGCTTTCTTATTTGCAAAATGGTTTCCCAAAGCTACCACCGTCGCATTGCAGGCCATGCAGTGAATGGTTACCGTGTCAATCTTCGATATTCTCTTCGTTTTGTTCGGTGACAGGATCGTGATCCTTGTCAGACTGCTCATTTTCATGTTCTAAACCCTCCGGAAATGTGTCAGTTATCGGTACTGCTTCGATTTGCGTTGCCAGTTGTATCATCTTCTGTTCCTCCTACGTCTTCCGTTTTCTTCTTCAGGCTCTTGATCATCTTTTTTAAGAACGGGGGCACAGGCCCTCCGGCGTCGCTGATGTTTTCTATGATCGACAACATTTCATTGAACGCAAGCCACAGAGCCACGACAATCGAAACAATGAATGGCTGTTTGAAATCCGGACGAACCTGCTGCGCTGCATAGTTCACCAGTACATCCAGAAGCCAGCCCATGGCGATCAGCAAATACATCAGAACTTTTTTCTTTAATCCGTCAAAGCCTTTCAAACTGTCGATCTCCTGCCCTCTTTTCGGCGCTGCGATCAGAGCCGTAGCATAATCGATCACATTGCAGGCCAGAAGGACATACACCGGGATAGCTAAATTGCCAAGCCACGCATTGATACCGGCAAAAATACCTACAATGACTCCCTGGATTCTTTTCATGTTTTCCATGGTTCTCCTTTCTAGCGATGTTCCCGACATTTCTGCCGGGAAGAAACTAAATCAATAAAACTGCCCTTTAATTAACCAAACGGAACGAACAAGAACTGACTTATAGTAGCGTTATATGAGCCCGAACCATATGTGTGTCCTACTACCACTAATGCATTGCAAGCAATATAAGTTCCACTTGCTGAGAAATATCCATTGGCTATTAATACGTCTGCTGAATTATCTTTTATTGCGACATAACCATTTATTCCGGTAGTTACTCCAGATACAATAAGCTGCCCTGGCTTAGTGGGGGTATATGTTGATGCTGTAATCACTTCAACGTGTCCCCAATCCAAGCGGCCTAAAGTGTTCTTTAATTCACTTAATTCCCCGGCGATCTTGATCCGATCCACATCTGCCGCATCCCATGCCCCGGAGTGGCTGGCCTTAAACTTATACAGCCCGCCCTCATATGTGCAGTAATCTCCTTCTGCATAGGTTTCCACCGCACTAAACGCATCCGCCACGATGTCGTTGTCGGCTTTATTGGCCTGTTCATCCTTCACTTCATTGATGGCAGACACCGCATCGCTCTTTGCTGTGGTGTGCAAATATGCCAGATTGCCGACTTTATCCAAAGGATTTCCAGCTGTAGGAATTCTATCACCAGTTTCTTTATTCACTACTCCAACGCTCATATCTTATACCTCCTTATTCAAAATACACAAGCACATAGTCAACACCTTCGGAGTTCAGCGTCTGCCCTGCGTCTACACCGTTGATAGTTAATACACCAGATGCAAACGACAGCGTGATGTTGTTCTCGCCAGAGTTCGGGGCTCTCCAAATAACTCTAACCTGGGTCTGTGTCGGAATAAAGCTATTCGTCCAGATAGCACTGTCTTTGCGTGCAAACCATGAAATATATTTTGCGTTTTCCCCGATATTGATAGAGTGCTGGGTCTCACCTGTTCCTGTGTACTCCACTATTTTCAACTTGGATAAATCTTGTGGAACACTAGAACCACCAGTCGCTGGAACTACATAATAAACACTGTATGCTCTGTTGTTCATGTTGCAAGCACCACCAGCATCTCTGCCTGTGATTGTCATGACGTTCCCGGAATATGAAATTCCGACTGTGTAATTGCCACCGTTACCACTCGCATTTGGAGCGTTATTGCTGCCCACAGACCAGCGTACTTCTGACATCTTACTACCCCACGGAAATGCATGTATGCAGTGCCAGTCGCCACTCTGCTCTACAGCTGGGTCTGTTACGATTTGTACAATCATTTTCGGAGTTTCTGTTCCGAAATCAATAGTCTTTGTAGTCTGACCGTCGCCAGTATAGTCTTTCTTTTTGATTTCAAAATTGCCGCCAGAGATAAAATCATTTGTAATTTGGTAGGTGTCGAATGATTTTTTCTCTTCAGTTATCAACTGTTCCCATTCTTCTAATGTCCCGACAAACTCATTCTTGATTCCCAGGTCCCCAAGAGATTTATTGCCGCTTAATGTAACTCCACTAATCTGCGGCCTGTTCTCCAGATCCTCATAATCATCGGTTCCGCTTCCTGCTTCGATTGCTGCCTTGAGTTCAAGCAACAATGCTTCGATCCTGGACTGCGGAGGCTTGTTATACTCTTCCCTGTTGATAATTGCTGTCAGGATTTCCTCGCTTCTGCTCTGCGGTTTATCTGCTGCCATGTTTTTTTCCTCCTTTTTCATCACGGATTCAACATTTTCGTATTCGTGTCCATGTATTCCTTCAGTGCCGCCCATGTCGTAGCATTCGGATCATCGAAATATGCATTCAGTACCGTCAGGTATTCCTGTGCATCTGCCACCGCCTCAAAGACCGGTGCATTTACTTTCGATATGCCATAGATGGTATCGTTTCCATCGTGACCATCGTTCGCCTGTACAGCCGGTCGTGTACGCCAGTTCCGCTGGGCAGTTCCGTTTATGGCAGAATCGAACATAAATCCGTCATCTCGATTGCCGTCACAGTACGTCAGGAACGCCCCCGGCGTGTCGTTCGTTTTTCCCTCAAAGGTATTTGTAGCCTCTGTACTGGTTTCGTCAAAGATAACGTAAGTTCTGGTTTTTCGGTAAGCCTGTGTCTGCTCCTTGAACTTCGTGTCGAATACGTTGTACTGCCAACCGCCCTGTGCCCTTATGTAGATCACAGCCGGACATTCAAAGCTGAAATTCTTTGCATAATCGGCTCCATCCGCCTCAATCCATTCCAGGATCTTCTTTCTGGAAGCAAACGGCGAAGGAACTTCTCCCGGTGATATCTGCTTTCCAAATACGTATGCACTCGATATGTTCATGATATCGTTCCTCCCGTCACTCCAAATGCTACAGCAAACACATGACTGCCGGCTGACAGCTGCGAAGTCAGCTTATCCAGTGTCAGTATATGATGACCATCTTCGTAATATTCGACCAGCGCCGTCTGTTGCGTCCCATCTATGCCATAAGTAACATGCAGATGTGTCTGATCGCCGGGAGTATCGGCTGCCGCTTCCAGATTGACTGTTGTGGCAAAACGCACTTTTCCGGCTTTTCCAAGCACAAAATAGATTTCCATCACGATCTCATCATTCCCATCCGTAATCGGATCCGTACGTTTTACCTGTGGCTCTACGTAATCATATGTAATCTCGTCTATCTTTTCCTGTGTCTCCTGCTTTGCCTGCTGCATGGCCGCGGTCTGCTCTCTCTGCATCGCCGCAATCTTCTTTTCTTCACGACTCTTTACATTGGCAAGCCTTGGATTGGTTCCCACTCCGGTCAACTTCAGTTTGCTGTGATGTTTGAAGTTGATCTTAGTAATCACACAGTGCTTTCCGCTTCCTGCAATACCGCCGGAGAAATCAATCACATCTCCCAGATCATAATATGGCTCCGGCGCTACCGATACACTGAACGGATAGAAATTGATCTCACCCAGTTTGTTCATTACCGCCTGCCGGATATCATCCAGATCCTCACCCTGCGGATCTTCCAACAGGAAAGCATTTTTGCCGCCCTCATATACCAGCCCGTCACCGACTATGGAATAACAATTTTCCGAGCCGTCCAGATTATCGAAGTATATGCTTGAGTAGTAGGATGTGAAATCCGAATAAGCGCCGTCATTTACCCGCCGGTCCGGTGTCAGTGTTTCATCTGCCAGCTGCTTATACTGCCGCAGGTAGATCTTTCCATCCCGTCCCGCTGTTGCAAACGCACACAGTGCCTGCGAAATATCAGCCAGGAAATCCCTCCAGGAGGAAATATCCCCATCCCTGCTGCATTTGAACAGCACCGTTCCGTTCGTCATCGCCGCAAGTTCTCCGGATGTGTTCCCGATCGTGATCCCGCAGGCCGTAGCCGCCACCTGAAGCCATTGCTCCGCCGTATTGTATCCGCTCAGTAAGGAACTGCTCACACGCTGGTCCAGAAGGCTCATGTTGTCGTAGGCCGTTACTACTATTCCGGATGCAGTCTGATTCGCAGATGCTACCGTATAATATCCCAGCGGAACACCTTCCTCACTCTGGCCGATCGTCAGGTAATGCGTCAGACTGATCACCTTACCGATCCATGTTTCGGCACTTCCGAGATTGATCCCCATGAAGGTACATTTCAGAGAGCCGATGTATACCTGTCCGATCCCGATGTTCTTCTGGTCGGAACACTGATTGGTTATGGTAAGCGATCCCTTCAGGATATTTGCATCCGTGAACGGCACAGATCCAATCGTTCCGCTGATCCTCTCAAAATGAACGGCATTATCCTCCAGTTCATCGATATAATCCTGTGATACTGCGTACATATCAGACCTCCGTTGCCGTCAGCGTTACATTCCACAATCCATCAGATTCGGTATATGCTTCCGATCTGGACACCATCGACGGTGAAAAATCCCGGATCCTGCAAGTATATGAGTTTCCGCGCCATCCGACCGATACTGTTGCCAGCTTTGCGTAGGCTTCCAGCGTATCCAGAAAACTGCTCGATATGTTTTCCCATCCGAATTTGAACTTATGCTTATTGAGACGGGTGACCGATACCATATCCGTCCCCGCCTCCGACTTCATCACACTTTCAATTTCTTCAAAACTGTATTCCACGGATCTCGGCGGTATCGTGCACGCCGTACTGTTGAACGATACGATGCCTGCTGCTAATGCCATCTTACCTTCCTCCGCTCCTGTACTGGTTCCGATCCTGTGCGGATACAACCAGTGTTTCTATTTCCTCATCCCCGATATAAACAGGGATCGTAATATCTCCCGTCTCTGCTGCCGGTTCGAACGAATACATACGGTTGATCTCGCTTTCCACATCGTAAGAGCGTGACAGTTCCGCTGACATTTCATCCATTGCATCGATCGGCAGGTCTGCATTCTTATCGATACCGATTGCAAGGCCCATATCCAGATAACCGCCAAACTCCTCAAACATCTTTGAAGGTGAAGCAATTCCGAAGTATTCCTTGATCGAATCTACCACACCGTCCAGCGAATCGATGGACTTCCTGATCACGGCCTCCACGGATTTTGCAATACCATCGGCAAGGCCCATCATGATCTCACCGCCCATGTCCTCAAACTTGACAATAAGGTCTGCAAATGTCTGCAGCATATTGTCGATCAGAGTCGGTATGCAGGCTATGATCTGCTTTTCAATCTCCGGCATGTTTTCGATCAATGCAAGAAACAGCGTTGTTCCTGCTTCCATGAGCGCCGGCAGATTATCCATCAGCGTGGAAATAATAGCCTCTACGATCTCCGGCAATACCGTGACGATCGTGTTGATGATCGTAGGAAGATCGTCGATCAGTGCCGTAAGCAGCTCCACACCTGCCTGTATGATCACCGGTATCTCTTTCAGCAATGTTTCCACAAGGCTCTGCACCAGTCCCGGGAGCTGTTCCAGAAGCGTCGGCAGCGCCTGGAAGATCCCCGTTGCAAGTGCTGTGATGATCTGCATTGCCGCATCCAGAAACAGTGGAAGGTGCTGAATGATCACGCTGACCAGATTTACCAGTGTATCCACCAGAGTCGATATCAGCCCCGGCAGAGCCTGCGCGATCCCGAGCGCAAGGTTCTCGATGATCGTCAGTCCGGTATCCAGTATTGTAGGTAGCAGTTCCAGGATCGTGGACACGATCGTGTTAGCAATCTCCACAACTGCACCTGCGATTATATCTGCGTTTTCCGACAATCCACCAACGAGTGCCGTAAGAAGCTCCGCCCCTGCTGCTACCACATCCGGAACTGCTTCCAGAAGCATAGCAAGACCGTCACTGATGATCCCTCCCAGGGCTTCCATAGCGCCGGAAAGACCGCCCTCGTTAAACGCTTCCGTCAGTCTTGATATTGCGTCTGCACCGAAATCGACAAAATCCCTTATTGTAGGTGTCAACTGATCAGATATAACAATCTGCGCTCCTTCCAGAGCACTTTCAAAATATTTGATGCTACCCGCCAGATTATCCATCTGTGTATCAGACATTTTCTGTGCCGCACCTGTAGCATCATCAATCATTCCGCTCAGTTCGTCCCACCGTGATCCATACTCATCTACATGATCAGTAATAGTTTGAATAACCGCTATCGCATCTTCAGCTGATAAATCATACTCAAACTGAAAATATTCTTGAAGCTCCTCTGCACTTGTTCCCAGTGTTTTTAGATTATATACACCTTCCGATACAAGAGATTCCAGCCCCTCATTCGCCATCCAGTAGGTATCTGCATACTTCTCCCATTCCACTCCGGATGCTTCTACTGTTTTTGACAGTTCGCTAACATCTGTAACTGTATTTGCTAATAACGCAGAAACTGACTTCAGATCCACCTTATTGAATAGGGTGCTCAAGAGTTCTGTACGCTCTTTTTGTGTCATATCGCCCATGATATCATTCAGATCTGTGAATATGTCATTGAGATTTCGCATATTCCCAGCTTCATCATATACCAGAGCTTCCATTCCGCCGAAACGTAACATAGCATCTGCGGCTTTATCTGTCGGAGCCGATAACGACAGAATAATGTTTCGTAATGCCGTACCGCCTTCTGCTCCTTTTACACCGTTATCCGCCAGAATACCAAGTGCGGTATTCATTTCATTGGTTCCGCCTGCCAGATTCTTTGCAGTACCGCCTACAGTCAAAATAGCTTCACCAAGCTGTGATATTGATGTATTTGACTTACTTGAAGTTTGTGCCATCATATCAACCAGTTCGGTGGTTTCATCGATAGAAAGTCCCAGCGCGCTTGACGCATCTGTAACCATGTCTGATGCATATGCCAGATCAATATTGCCTGCCGCTGCAAGATTCAATACATTCGGCAACATTTGCATTGACGTTTCTGCATCATATCCGGCAAGCGCCATGTAGTTTAAAGCATCTGCTGCCTGAGATGCCGAAAACATCGTTGAAGCTCCCATTTGCTGTGCATACTCGCGCAGCTCGCTTATTTCATCAACCGAAACACCCATAGTCGCAGCCACTTGCGACATAGAGGCATCAAACTGCTTTCCCACCTCTACTGACGTTGCTCCAAACTTCGTCATTTCTGTCACAGATGTTTTAAACAGATCTATGCCAAATCTTCCAGCACCTGCAAGAGCACCTTTGGCCCCACCCAAAAGCGTATTCCCAAAGCTTGCCCCTGCGCTTGCCGCCTCTCCGTCCAGGATATTTGTCAGGGATCCCTGTATCCCCTGTGCGGATGGTATTATCTGTACATATGCTTTCGCCAGTTCTGTCGCCATATCAGCCCTCTACAAACTTCTTTCGCCATTCCATAAAATCTTCTACGGTTCCGAAGCCCTGTGCCTTGTGTTGCTTCGGCTTCGTCATCATTTTCCTTGCAAGCGATTCCGGCTTGTTCCATCCGTTCTTCGCGTCTTTCGTCTTCGACCAGCACAGCCAGTTCAGACGGTCAACAATCACTGCCTTCATCACTTCGTCATAGGTGTATCTGCTGTCCTGAAGGACATTCTTTATCCTTGCCCCCTCACGCAGTCCGCAGGCCAATACCGCAATGGTACCGGCCGGGATGCTCCGATAGTCATAGATTCCATAACACTCCGCAAGATCACAGATCAGTGCATCTTCATCGACCTTGCACATGTGGGCAAGGATCATTATTTTTTTCCGTTCTTCAAGCCTCCGATGATCTGCAGCAATGCGTTCTTGATCTCTTCCGTGGATACATATCCTTTCTTCTCCCGGATATGCTCAAACAGTTCCGGTTTGGATTCCCCCAGAAGGATGTTCACCGCATCCGTCAGTCTCGATACGATCCCTCTGTCTACATCCGTAAGAGCCTCTACCAGCTCATAATCGTCCAGTTTCCGATCATCAATGTCTAATGTGAAATTGCCATCCAGTTCTACCTTCATATTCTTTCCCCTTTCCAAAAAACGCCCCGGCAGATCGCCGGGGCATTCGTCCTATGCTTGTCAGGTGCTTTCCGTCCGTTCGTAGTAGGTCTTGTTGGTGTCCACAGTAGTGTCTGCGGTAGGCATATAGCCATCGCCGGACAGTACATACCAGCCTTCGCTGCTCGGGTTCTCGGAACCAACCGGCTCCACGGCCGTATAGGTGTAAGTAACACCTGCCTGCGTCCCTTCCACGATGTACTCGTAGTGGGTATTCCCCTGTGCATCCGGGAAAGCGGTCACGGTGATCTCATAGCCTACCGCCTCACCATCCTTGTACACGATATCTCCGATGGCGGTGATCTTGCCGTTCGGGATCACGATACGCTTCAGGATGTTTGCGCTCACCTGCATATCGATGATAAAGGAATGCGGATCTTGTCCTGTGC
>Ga0247609_10001220_pt1 | contig 31676 bp, 69 predicted proteins | sample 172DNAGHGlowgp2_FD_193487 | JGI IMG/M metagenome (GOLD analysis project Ga0247609, IMG submission 193487) | Sheep rumen microbial communities from Palmerston North, Manawatu-Wanganui, New Zealand - 1728 DNA GHGlow gp2 | ecosystem: Host-associated > Mammals > Digestive system > Stomach > Rumen ... | reverse complement strand
TAGTTGGTTTGAGGAACACAAAAACGATACCCACATTTCAGAGGGTGTTAATGGTGATGTATATAAGTGCAGTATTGAAGAATTTAAAATTTAATTAATATGAATAAGATTTGTTTAAACGTTACAATGCGTGTTATCGTTGATGCAGACGTTAACGATGGTGAGGACATTATGGAGTATCTGGATTGCTATGCAGAGGGTGACAATACTCACGTCATTGTACTTGAGCATGAGGTGCAAGACTATACAATAGAGGATGCAAAATAAATATTAATTAATATAAAAAATATCAATAATTATGAACAATAAATTATTTGTGGTGTATCAGACACCGGATAATGAGGTTATTCTTTTGACTTGTGACAGACCGAAGCCTTCAGTCCGTAACAGCGACTTAACACCCACATCTGATTTCATAGAGCGTGTACTTATGAAGCATTATGATTTACAACGTTTTAATCGTGAACAACTCTCAACCGGTCATGTCCTTGTACGTGAGCGTGGAGATTATATTCAACATATATCTGAGAATAAACAATACTAATCAATTTTTAACATTAATTCATTTTTATATTATGGGTCAGAGAACACAAGTATTAGTTATTAAGGAAAATAACAAAAAGGAACGTAAGGTTACATTTCTTCACCATCAATGGGGCTATGGCCGGATGATGTATATGGCTTTGATGGATATGTTCTTTCAGGATTACCACAAGGACACATGGAAAAGGGGTTATTCATTCCTTACTCCGGCGGCAGTAGCCACAAGTAGTAGTTTCCACGATTGCACAGATGAAGTGCCGACAAAGGTGTTGGAAGATGTTGACCCAAACAATTTTGCCAGTATTGTGCGTGTCTTTGATTATGGTGACAATAACAATGGCGGTTTGGTGATTTACATCAAAGAGAAAAAGACAGAGTATAATACATCAAATTTCAAAATAGGTTTTCTGCTTGGATGGGAGGACACCTATCGCAAGTATGACGATGGTGAGGAAATTAATGTAGGCCATGATAAAAAGCCGTTCTTACGTTGGCTTACACCGGAGGAATATGGTAAGATGAATGGTGGTAGCGACTATTCAGATGAAAAGTTTGTCCGTATTTTTATGCGTTTCTGTCGCTATTTCGGCATTAAGCTCTTCAAGAATGCAACTACGCCGGAAGAAAACCTTGCAGCAGTGGAAATATTGCGTAGAGAGTATGAGGAATATGAAAAAAAGTTTAAGGATGGACGTGCAATTCCTTATGGCTATGATTATGAGGGTGAAACATATCTCTTGGCTGCAAAATACCTTGATGGTACAGAGGGTGAGTATGAGTTATATTCGTATTTTCTTATTAAGTCTTTTGAGAATCCAATTAAAGACATCGAAACCGGTGGTTGGAATGAAGGTTGGGGTAAAATTACCGATAAGGCATTGAAGATTATCTCTAAAAATACCGGATTGTCTAAAAATAAAATACTTTCTGGCGGTATTCGTAAGCCCGATTGGAAGATTGTGGCTTGTGGAGAAAATGCCGTTAAAACCTATGATACGCTTAGTTTTATCGAACAGAATGATATTCAAGGTGTCGTATTAGAAAATATTATAAAGGTCTATTAGGTATGAATTTTGCAGAAAAGGTGTTTAATCTTCGTCGTGAGATTATAACCGACATTAAAGAGTTAGTGTTAAAACATGGTATCATTACTGATACTGGTAAACATAGCCTTGATTGTTGGGGATATAGAATGGCTAACTCAACGATAACAATTCATTTTGTTGAATATTCACCAATATTAGGTATATGTTTTGACATGGGTGACGATGTGCTTCACTACCAGTCTGAACTTACTATTGATGAAATAGCAAACCTTGCTGATATTTTACATTTGTACTATAAAGAATAAAAAAATTAATTAAAATGGATAGAATTAATAAGAATACGCTTGAAAGCATTTTGGAGAACATTAACGGACAGACCAAAGAGGAATACACGTTAAGGCAATCTCGTGGCGGTTATAGCCTTTATGTACGTACAGAAACGGGTGGCCTATCAATTAGTAATTTCGGTACTGATTTATGTCTTACGGCAAGAGAAATGTATTATTATCTTCGTGGACTGCAAAAGGCCATTTCAGCCCTAAGATGGCATGGTAACAAAGAGTTACTGAAACCAATGTGTTAAAGTAGTGTTAAAAAACGATTTTTCTTTGGTTATTTCAGAATTTTTTCGTACCTTTGCACTATCAAAATAAGTAAAAAGATATGGGAAAGTTAAAGTTACAACATCATTATGATGAAGTCCGTTCAAGCCTTGAAAAGTATATTGAGGAACACGGACTTGAGGAAACCATCAATAGCGAGATTAAGAACGTTCGCCCCGGTATTCCCGATGAAAGACGTAAATGGGCGATGTCGTATAACATGTGGTTTAAGGTTGAACGTGATGTACGTTATCCTATAAGTCGTGAAAAAGGTGTGGATGATAGTCATATTGCTTCCCTTATGGAAAAGATTTGTAAGGATATGGGTATTTTCGATAAATTCTAAATGATATGAAAAAACAGAATATTTTTACTATCAGTGCATTGAACATCAAAACCGGTGAAGATGTAACACCTATGTATTGTCTGAAAAACTATTACAATGAAGGTGATGCAACAGATGATGCAATTGCCCTTGCTAATCAGTTTAAGGATGATGAAGAAGTTATCGAGGTCACAGTCTACGCCGGAGAATATGAAGATGTAGATACTTGTGATGTATTTGGTGAACCTTTTGATATTTTCACGGCCACAAATACGACTAAGGAAAAATCAAGAATTACAAGAGAAGCAGAGAACTACGTTAAGACTACCGGACTTGATTACTATGCCGGTGAGGAATAACTAATAAAAATCAATTAAGATTTATGTTGAAATATTTGGATTTAGATAATAAGTGGCATACATTAGACCTTATGGCCGTTAAGGGAATATATCCAAAGGATTTGGGTTGTATGACCATTACAATGAAAGATGGTAGTTGTATTGTCGCACAATTAATGAAAAACGTTTGATGATATGGCAAAGGAAAAGAAACCTACATACGGATGGGTGAAGAAATTGGTAAATAAAATTACCAAAACGGATGCACCACTGAATAATAGTTTTGAATACTATGGGTACGGAGTTGAGCAATTATCCGGTACACCTGACTATACATCTGTGGATATTTTTGACAAAGGTACATGGCGAAATGAGTTGGTGCGTTTTAGTTTCGATTTTCTGACAAAAGAACTGCATTTCTTTTCATACGCTGATGATGAAATACGGATGGCATTTGTTAAGGCATTTGTCTTGTATTACGATGATGTGAATGTGTCGGACGAAACCCTTAAAGACCGGAGATTGGAATACCAGTGGTATATTGATAATTCAGAAGAATATGATGAAGATGTTCTGGAAGATGCCAAGAAAGAATTGGAGATTATTGATAATCTACCTATGGGTTGGGTGAAAATGAAAGATTTAAAAGACAAATAATATGGATGCAGCAGGTATTATCTATTTTATTGTTGGCTTTGTCATGGCAGTTATATACTATAACAAAGAAAGCAAAAAGGTTACAGAAATTGATGAACCAATTGCAAATGTCGCAACTATGTTTGTATGGGCATTGTGGCCGGTTGTCCTTGTTATTTGGCTAATCAAATGGATATATAAAAAACTTATTTCACTCAAAGAGAAACAAAAATAAATTAATATGAATTCAACAAGTAAATATTCAAATAAAGACGTAGCACATAAATTTGATAATCAGAGTAGGTTAGGATATGCAATTTCCGGAAAGCGTGGTGGTAATCCACAAGTAAAGGATGATATCGGTTATGCAACTTTATTCATCGACAATGCAAGTGGGTGTCAGTATGGCGGTTCGGAAATCAGTGCCAATGCTTTCAGTGGATTTGGAGATACCTATGAGCGTAGGGATAAATGTGAGATAACAATCTGCAATGAAGGAAAAGAAGTGTTCAGAGGTGGTTTTGATGAACTTGTGAACAAATTACAGCCAATAGAGTAACCGGCGTACTCGAATGAGTACAAGAGGGTGTTAAAATTAAAGTAGAACAAATAAAAACAATAAAATTATGGAAATCGTTGAGTGTATTAATAGTGTAAAAGTAGGTAGTCAGATTATTTTCCGAAAAGGAGAATTAATTGATATGGATAATTTGTCGCGTATTCCTTTGGATTGTGGTGTTTTCAATATCAATTTCAATAATCCGGAGTATTTCCGTAAGTATTATCAGAAATATAATATTGGTGCATTTGTTCTTTATTCAAATAAAAAGGGAAGTTATTTCTGTCGTATTAAGGAGTTTATGCCATCTTCTAAGAAATATAGAATAAAAGAAGTCAATGGCAGTTTTAGTGAAATAGTATGTGAACGAGATATTGTCCTTGTAAATGCTTATTATTTCATTAATACAGAAGGGTGCGTCTGTATAACCTATATAGGGAAAAATAAAAATCGTGACAAATGGCTATTCTTGACCGGTAATCAGTTTAAAACCGAAGAAGAAGCAAAAAACAAATATAACGAGATTACTAACGGAAAATATTAAACAACTTTTTTATTGAAGAATTATATGAAAGTAAACAATAAGGAATTTGAGATTTATTTCGATGGTAAGAAAGTTGCCAAAGCCACCGGTTATGATGAATTGGATGAACAACTTGATAAAATAACAAGTAAATTGCTTAACGATGGTTTTAGAGAAATTGAATCTTCTACCGCCGGATGGTATATCTATGCGAATTACAAAAAACTGAAATGCCATTTTATCTCTTATAAAAATTGGAGTGGTTTTAAAGATTGTAATGGGAAGAAAATTTATGATGGAGATTTGCTTAATGATGGTAACGGAAATCATGTAAGTATTAATGAATATTGGAATAAAGATGGCGAGTTTTATTATCGTGTAGATGGTCAGAGAGATATGGAATGGCATGACTATCCAATTACAGATATGAAATTCATTAAAGAGGAAAAAGTAACTAAGGTTAAGGACGTTTTTGAAACATTTGGATAATATGAGACCAGATATTCGTTTAAAGTTGGCAAAAGAAGAATATGATTCAGCCAAAAGTGAGTTTTCTCTTGCAGTTGAGAAATGGTTTGAAAAGAACTATAAACCAAAGGAAGGAGAAGATGATGTGATGTTCAGCAATACGTTTTTGTGTTCGGATGGAGATATTAGTATATCATATAGTTATTGCAATTATGAAACAATGGATAACTATTACAAGAGATTGACAGATGATGATGGCCACTATTATAGTAGTCTTATTGTGAAACCAGAAGAAATTTTTAAATAGATTAATTTTATGGATAGAGAATTAGCAATATCTAAATTAAGAGAGTGTCAGGAAGACACTGATAGAGAAAGAGCACACATTGCGGCAGACGATACAATATGTAGATTACTGACTGATTTAGGATATTACGATGTTGTAGAAGAATATAATAAAGTGGATAAATATTATATATAAGGAATTATGAAAAATCAAGAATGTTATGACAAGAATGGGAAATTTCTTGGGTGGTTTAGTAGGTCTATGGCAACGGCAGTATTTGTTTTTGCTAAAGACAAAGAAAACGATTGGTGTGTTTTAGGGTCTGAACGTGGAGAGGAAGCGGCAGACTATCAGGGTTACTGGAATTGTCCTTGTGGCTACCTTGAGTTCAATGTCACCGCAGCAGAAAATGCTTGTAAAGAATTAAAGGAGGAAACCGGTGTATCTCTTAAAGAGAGTGATTTGCAGTTTGTTGGTTACAATGATAGTCCAAAGGAAAACAGACAGAATGTTACCTTCCGTTTCTGTGCATTTATCAAGGATAAGAAAGCAGAGGATTTCAAGTTCTCTCATGCCGGTAATGAGGGAAAAGAGGTCGGAATGATTAAGTTCATCAAGGTACAAGACATCAAGGGCTATCGGTGGGCATTTGGGCATGAAAAGTTAATCAGTGATATATTCAAGGAGTATCGTCCTTAAAGTGTTAAACTAATGTTAAAGTCGGGAAAACATTTGGTAATCTCGACTTTTTTTATTAACTTTGCAGTCAGAAATAAGATATAAGAATATGAAGCAGTATCAAGAATTTAAACCAAAGTTTTTCACATGTACTAACATGTTTGTTTTTCTGTTCGGTGTGATGTTCGGCTATTTTGCATATTCAGGCGGCAATTGGGCTGTGGCCGTATCTCTTGCCGTTCTGTATGCCGGTACATTCATAGTCAGTAACAGAGTTGCTTTCAACAATGATAATATCGAAGCATTGCATAATGAAATTGAAGAATTAAAGAATAAATATGAAAGAAGTAACAAGACAGAAAACTGTTGACTACAAAGTATATGTAGCAAAGGATGGACAAGAATTTACATCTTTGGAAGATTGTCAGTACCATGAGAAAATCTTAGATGGTACACGTATTGTCTGTCCGGAATGTCATGGTAATGGTAAGTGGAAAACTGATTACGTTCCTGAACATGAGCATTGGGAAGGTACAATGGGTGGATATTGGAACTATAAGACATGTTCCAGATGTGGTGGCAAAGGTTGGTTAGAAAAGAAAGTAACTTGGGAGTAATATGACAATAAGAGTATCAGAAGATTATTCATGGAAACAGATGATATATGAAAGTGATATGAGTGATGCACGTAGAAGTGTTAAAAAAACATATTCTAACGATTATACACCAACATTTAAGTCTGTTGAAGTTTCTTCACTTGAAGAAATAGAAGAATACGTTAGTAAGGGATATGCAATAAAAATTAATTGTTAATTAGTATGGAAAGAGAGTATAAAACATTTGGTGACGTTAAAGTGGGTGATGTTCTGTATTTCATCGAATATGGTGACATACCATCAATTTTTGAAGGACATGCCAGTAAGGTGGAATATCCATCTGATAAATCTGTGACAATTACCATTGCAGAGAAAGTTCCCAATTCTCCGGAAAAAGAGGGTGAGTTCAAGATTGATTATGCGCCCCGTGATGCAGAAAAGATGTATTATGATGTGTTCACAACTGAAATTGATGCAAAGAGGAAAATCTATAATATGCTTCTGGATAAAATTAAGGATAATCAAGCCGAAATCGGTATTGCCTTAATGAAGATTGATAGTTGCAAGGAACTTATTAAAAAACAGGAAGAAGAAATTAAGAAATATGACGTTTAACGAGATTTATCATAAGTACGGACATAATACTGCGGTGGCTATTGCACATATTATTTTCACTGATAACGAAAGCATACATATACCGCAAGGTAAGGAACAAATGCGTGCCTTTTTCAAGGGTAAGCGTTGTAAGCGTATTGATATCCAATTACCGGATATTGATAACGTTCTTGAAATGGTGTCAAGACTAAATAAAGAAGTTAAACACCCTACTTGCCCTAACAACCTGCGTAATCGTTTTTATAGCAAAAAGAAAATTTTTATTCAAAATCTACTACATAAGGAACTGGTAGATAAAATTATTGAATCAGACCGATACTATAATTTCATTGTGGGTGAGTATTCATTCCATCAACCAAAGGTGTATTTTCCTGATGGGATAAAGGATATCGATGATACAGAAGTATATAAGCCGATAGTACCGGAAATTCCTTTTTCAATGGATGATTATAAAAATACTATGATGGGAATGGTATATTTCATGCGTTTTTAATATTTTAACACTTGTTTCACATTTATTAAGTAAAATTGTTTGGTAGATTGAAATATTCTTTGTACCTTTGCACCACGTTAAACAAATAAAACAGATTGAGTTATGACAAAGAAAGCAGAACTTTACAAGAAGTACATCGAGTTGCGTAATGAGTATCATACTCTTAAAGGTGAGACTGATAAGGTCGTTGAACTGACTGACGAATATCTGAATGGCCGTGTGTTTGACCACACAGTACGGATATCAAAGACCTCTGTATTAGAGTATGACATTACTTGTATGAAAAATGCTATTGCTTCTGTTAAGAAAGAACTGAAAAGGGAGGAATATTTCAAGACACCAGAGGGTGAGAAGTATAAGGCAGACCTTTTGGTAAAACGTACAAGCCTTATGGATAAGATTAAGGAGATTGAGACAAGTGCAAGGAATTATATTTCCGGTATCATCGAGGATTACTTAGGTAAGGGATGGGAAGTCGGACGGATGGGTAGATGGATGCGTATCTGTTATGTTAAGGGCTACGATAAAGATGGTAAACCACTTGTCAAGCGTTCTTACGATTTCTCAATTGACTACGAATGCAGAAATGGTGAAGATATGTTCTGTCTGAACTATCCTACTTGTGGCTCATGGGATTTGCTCAATGACGAGGATATGCGTGTATATCTTGCCGGTGTCGGCAAGTTCGGTACAGATAAACATATCTTGGAGGTTATTATGAATGGTATTAAGACTTGGTTGAAACAAGACGATGAATACAGAACTATGCTTTATAGAATTGATGATAAACTCAAAAATCCGGAAGCACTTAAAGATTAATTAATATGAATAAGTTATTTAAATCATCTAATACGTTACTACGCACACTCAATACCGACTATTATGTGTGCAAGCGTAATGATTTTGCCGAAGAAAAGGTTGCAAACTTATATGATGTATATATTTCCCCTGAAGGTGGTGGCCTTGATTATTTCTTCTCTGTGACGGCAAAGCCAACAATGAAAAAAAGCGTTATCTTCAATGATAAGACTTATACAGATGCAGACCAACTTATTACAGATGTAACGGAATATAATAAAACACTTGCATTTCCATCAAAATGTTATGACCCAATGTCACTGCCTTATTATAATGAGGAAAGAAAAATCCACTGGTATCTTACCGATGTGATAGGAATGAAGATGAATTGGAATAGTAATTATTCAACCTATCGTCTTAATAATTCAATGGGTGATGAAATAGTGTGTATATCATTTGACATGGATTATCGTACAGATGGGGAAAAGAATAAATATTCTACTTCCGGACGTATTGTAAGGAATATTCAAAATTCTTGGATTAGTTTAAGTTTCAGTAATGCAGAGGAGGCCGTTTCTCAAATTAATTCACTTGTTTCCACACAACTTATTGTCGATGTTGATAGTGGGATTGAGATTTTAACCCGCCTATCTGATTCATTCAGTTCCCTCAAAGATGCGGATATACAGAATATTGATATGATGTTGGCAGGACAGAAAGAAAAGTATCGTGATAAGGTATTACCTATTCTAAGGCAACTTATTGAGAAGTTTGAAAATGATTAACACATATTAACAGTTCTTTAGCGCAGATTAACTAAAATTGTTTGGTAGTCTGCGTTTTTTTCACTAACTTTGCATCGTCAAATTAAAAAGGTATATATAGTATGGCAAACTTAACAGACAAAAAGGCAATTAACAAGTGGATATTTTTCACATTCAATTATCCCTATCGTTTTATTGAGCAAGTTTGGTATGACCAACCTTTATTGATGGCACATATCAGAAGTAAGTTTAATGGTGATGTCAATAAGTTCTATTGTGACTTAGACCGCAAAAATCGTGATAAGTTGCTTACTTATGTGTTGGAAAACTATGATGATGAACCTAATTACATTGAGCCATGTTCAGAGGATTAAATTTAGGTGTTATTGAAACTGCAATCAGAGAAAATAATTCAATTAACTCCATTCTGTTGTATGACTATGTGATGGATAATTTTCTTCCTGATGTGTCGATAGACGATTTCACAGGTCCGGAAATGTTGGAAAGACTGACAGATGAACAGATAGAGGAATTGTCAGAGTATGCGTTAATTCTATTAAAACGTAATAATTGATATGAAAAAGAGTGTTTTGTTTTTGATTTGTTCGGTAAGCGTGCTTTTGCTTACAAGTTGCGGAACTACCTATTATGTTCCTAACAGACCTTATGGCTATAAGCCGGATTTCTCTCGTACATATTCAGATAAGAGTGTCTATCGTCCTTCACACTATCGTAACTTTATGAAGGAGAATAGTGTCTATCTTAACGACCAATCAAGACAGACGGCACAGAACAATACCGGTTTCAAAAATTCATCCGGTGGCGGACGTAGTGATGAAGTGTATCTTGTAAAGAGTTACCTTGATACCCATGCCGATACAAGGAAACCGGTCTATCATACCACCTATACAACATCTTATAATGAGAATGGAGAGGTGACAACCACATATACCACTGATTATGTCGGCACTAAGAAAGAGGAACAATATTGGCAAGAGGTGAAGAAAGAACAGAAAAAAGCCTATCAAGAGAGCCGTAAAAGGAATAAGATGAAGGTAAGGGATGATGATGATTAACATCAATTAACGGAATGTTCAGATTTATTAACTCAAAATGTTTGGATATTCCGTTTTTTCTTTATACCTTTGTATTGTAAAATTAAAGAAATATGTTTGAAGAAGTAACTTATTTCGGTGGTGATTTTGCCAAATACGATGGCGGTATTATTCAATACGGCTTTGGTAATACTGAAAAGGCAAGTGATTCTGTATATTCTGACCGACTTTACGGATGGGATTATAAGAAGCATAATGAGACGTGTCAGAAGATATGGGGCAATCAAGGACAAACGTTCTATTCAGACCGCCATCCGGAAGATGTTGAGAAATTCTTACGTATAATGCTTGATAATGAGAACGTAACTCTTGTACGTATTTTACGTTATGAGAATGCCGCAACCGGCTATCCTTATTGGAGGTTTGATTTTAATAATAAATAATATATTATGAGTTATAGTATTTTGTATAAATCAATGTTCGTAAAAACAAAACGTGGCTTAATTCCAATGGCACAAATTGGTGATAACAATGTGTGGGAATGTGATAACCATAGACGGGCAAGAAATTGGACTAATCTTAAATTAGATGGTGAGAAGAAATTTTTTACACATAATGAGATTCTTTCATGTCTTGAATGCTGGAATAATAGTTATAGGAAGAAACTTGAAAAGGATTTGGTTTCAACTGATGAATGGAAACGTTCCGGAAGAAGTTTCGGTTTTTACGAAGCAATTTCAATAAGCGGACACCATACAACCGGTACCACATTCAATCAAGTTAAAAATCTTATTATGTATGGTGAGAAAGTAGCCGTTTCGTTAGAATATGCTATCCAATGTCTTGGACTATATTTTTCTTATTATGAAAAGAAAGATGGTGATGAATTTGGTAATCGCCAAACATTGTATATTAAATCAGAAAATGATTTCTATAAACTTATTGATGGTGAATTTAAAAACAAAAAGTTTTGGATAGGCTATAACGAATATTCGGCAGATAAGTTTTATGATTTACAAAAAGCCGTATCCGGACTACTTTCAAAGCGAATGGGTCGTAAACAGAAATATGGATGGGGACAACCCAGAGACTATATTATTGAATGTGCTAAACGCGGTGAGGAAGGTTTAAACTGGTATGTAAAATCTGATGGTAATACACTTTCTCTTACACAGAATATTAGGGAGGCACATATATTTAACAAACAAAAAGTCGGAAAACTTGGAGTGAGTGATATTATTTTTGACATTTTCAGTGATGAGATTAATAGATTGCATTTTGAATATCAGTTTCAACAGATTTTAGATAGTTTGTCATTATGATTAGTTTTACAATTTGGGAAGTGGTAGGTATGGTATTTATTTTTGTTATCATACCGCTAATATGGTCAATCACAGCAGCAGTAGATAATGAATGAAAGACCGGTTCTACATTTGCATGGTATATGGTTATTATGTGTGTATTTTATCTTATTTATGGCGGTTTTGCTTGGTGGTAAAGTGTTAAAATAATGTTAAAGTTTGATATTTCCTTGGTTATTTAAAAAATTCTTTGTACCTTTGCATCAACAAAATAAAAAGATAAAAATATGAATGACGTTTTAATCCATGCGATGAATGAGGAACGTATCTTTGAAGGTATGTTGGCAGAAATAGGTGGTTACACACGCAAGTACACTTTCTTCTCTGATTTGGCTATTGCAGAATGCTATGGTATAGACGCTATCAAGGACACCTATAACCGGATTATGAAAGAATGGATTGGTAATAGGGATGCAATATGTGAGGCATTAATCAGTATTAACTATAAGAGTTGGAGATTTGCAGAGGAACCGGATAAGCAGGATTTGGTCGAATTTTATTCAGAACTTTACTACAAGGCACTTGATGAAGTAGTTAAATATTATGAGGAAAATGACAGAAATGATGATTTAGTGTATATTTTTGGAGTGTTGGACTAACAAAAAGAAACAAAGTTATGATAAAAGAATTAATTAAAATCCATCTTAAAAAGATTAATGAACTTGAAAAGTATGTCATTTTGAAAAAAGATGATAAGGGATATTATATTGAATATGCCTTTACAGATGGTGCGCCACATGATAATCGGTGCTTATCGTGGTATCATTCTTATCAAGAAAATGCTTATATTCGTAATGATTGGTTCAAAGGTCTAAACGAAGAAGAAACTCAAAAGAGGCTTTCAATCATCAAGGCTAACAGAGACGCAAAAGTTGGGAAATTATTCTATTTAGGTTCATTTACTTGTGGATGGGAAGAATATCCGGAAATGAGCATGCGAGAAAGCGAAAAGTCATGGAAAGAATATCATATACACGAGCCATTTATTCCGGAAGACCATATTTGTAAGGTAGGATGTCCTGCTAAGAAGTGCAGAAAATTACAATGTGTACACTGGACATATAACGAACCGGTTAAGTGTGCTTGTTGGGATTTATATAATGAAACTACAATAGAAGATTTTATAAAAAATTATAAAATTACTATTAATGCAAATGATTTATTGCGTTGTGTTTCATCTATAGACAAAATTTCGGAGATTATTAATTCATAAAAGGTTAAACATTATAATACAATTAATATGAAAGTAACTATTTTTTCAGCAAGTGTAAATCCGTTTTACTATTATGACCTTGATGCAATTGGTAAGATGTCTTATGATAGGGCTGTAGAATTTTTTACAAAAGAAGATACAATAGGTGCTAGTGCTTATCATTTCCATGAAGTAGACCTTACGCAGCCTAATGAGTTTTTCTTTTGTGCTGATGGGGCAAATTATGGTGATGGCTCTGATACAATGTTTGTCTGGACTAAAGTGGAAAATAATTAATAATTATAATTAAACACTATGATATACGGGTATGCAATCGTTACTAAAAAACGTGATGGATGGTATGAAGATGCAATAGAATGGTATGATATACCAAAAGTTAGATTATTTGCTACTGAAAAAGATAGAGACAATGCTTTTAACATAGAACGTAAAAAGAATTATTGTGCCGAACTTGCGAAGTTTGAAACAAAAGAAAAGCAAGGCGGTCTTACTATATTAAAAAATCGTTTCTAACGCATTATTTTTATTAAAACGTATAAGTTTATCATCTGAACATATAAAATGGCTCTTTGAGCCTTAAAAAGCGAATTATGAGGTATATCTTGGTTACATCTGTAATGCTACGGGATGCTTATGTGCAAAGAGTAGAGAAAATTGGTAACAAATGTGTTCCCATTATGACCTATGATATTTCAAAGGCAAAAACATTCCGGTCTGAACTATCCGCTTATAAGTTGGCATCTGCAATTTACTGGACAACATTCAGAGAATACCATGTAAGTGTTAAATTTTAGTTAAAGTCACGAATTTTATTACTACCTTTGCACTCGTTAAACAAACGCAATAAACGTATGAATAAAAATTGGTTATTATAGATTTCTATGAAGAATTATAGAGCAGATTACGAATGTGTTATTGATGGTGAGAAATATTATCCGGATTCGGACTACTTTTCATCTGAAAATGACGAGAAAGCCTTAGAATGGTCTAAGTTTCTTGCATCCGAGGGTGTTGATTACGCTGATGTAGGCCATGTCGATATAGAACTTGTCCATGTGGCTGAATGCGATGAAGAATGGAACGAAATAGGTCTGATTTATTATTGAGCCAGGACCTAGGTCCCATAAGTATACGTTAACATAAGTTAACAAAAATTTTATTTCCAATTAATAAAATTTTTTATTTGTTAACGGTCCAGGACCTAAACAGTAAAAGAATATGAAAAAGAAGAAAATTAAAGTAGGTTTTAAATTCCACTATTACGATAGGGATTTATGGCACGTTGTCAATCTGTTCAAGGATGGTGATACAGACTTTGCTGTAATCAAGTCATGGGCTAAATATAAGCAGCGATGGTGTTATAAGGTAGAAGCCGTTGAATGGATTTTGTGGTATCTTGAACAAAGAAAAGATTAATTAATATGAAAACAAAAGAAATTTTATATAATATTTTCGTTGTACTTTTTGCGTTGTTTCTTGTAATCAGTATTATATATGCAATTGTTAAAGGACTTGGAATATGGTAGATATTGATATAAAAGAATTAACCAAACTTCAAAAGCAAAAAGCAGATAAAATAACTCAATTGTTAATAGAACTGAAAAAATCCGGCGTTTATCCAATTGTCATTGATGGAGGTGGTGGAAGTGGAATTGAGTTCGTAAGATGCAAAGATATGATGAAATTTGGTGAAATTATTTTAGATGGGGAACAAGAAGAAAGGAATGAACTAAGTGACTATATCTATAGTCCGGAAAAATATTATGAATATTCAGTTGATTATATAGTACCTTAAAATAAATTTATTTTTATGAAAGATTTGATAAAAACAATTATCGGCCTTTTCATCCTTTATATGTCAAGGATGAATTTCGACAAAGCAGTAGCAATTGGTAATGCGGTTTTTGATAAGGCTTATCAGTTAGTTGTGACGAAATCTGAAAAAGTTGACTCCATTAACATCAATTAACACAAATTATTTGGTATCTTCAAAAAAATATATTACCTTTGCACCATCAAATTAAAAAAGTAGTATTATGGTATATGTGACTTTTCAATACAGACCGACTGATTTTGTTGCCGCAACTACGGGCAAAGAGGTTGAGTATCATGCCATTAAGTGCAGTGATTACAACCAAGCCGTTACAATTGCATCAGATGTATATGGCCTTGATGGTGCAAGTTATGTGCGTATCAATCGTTGCGGTCACTTGAAACATAAGACTAAGACAAATATCATCAGTGGTGATGAATATTGGAAGAAGATGTATGGTATAGACTATACTAATAATATTTAAGTTATTGTTATGGCTAATAAATTTGACGTTGAAACATTTCAGCATTTAAGTTCTTCACCGGCATTTGTTAATACCTATGGTTGTAGGCTGCATATTCCAAATAGCGGTGCGTCCGTTGAGTTTTATACATTGGATTTGCTACGCAGTAAATTTGAGGATAATATATCTGAAACTGATATGATTGGTATCAACGACAATGATGGAAATCCGGTGTTTTGGGGAAGTTTTGATGAACTTATTGAAAAATTGAAGTAATATGGAAAGATGTAAAGGAGATAATAGTGGGCTAATTTCAATTATGGCATTATTATTGGGATGTCAAATAATGTTTGCATCTTTTTCAAGCCGTGAAAGAGACAATTGCATGGAAAAAAAGATTGATTCCTTAACAATTACCCTTGATTCGATACAAAATAAGTTAGATTCAATTAATATTAATAATTCCCTAAGATAATGGCAAAACTGAATTTCATTTACATTGGTAAGGATTGGGATGGTAATCCTAAGACAAATTTACCTACCGGCGAAATTAAGTGTATCAAGGTGAAATTGTCAGATGATAAGTTTCATTTAGTTCCTATCGTACCTTATAGTCGTTGGGAAAAGGTTGAGGACGTTAAGGAGGTATGGGTTCGCGGCAAAGGATGGATTAAGATTGCCAACAAAAAGCAATATACCATTCCGGCCTTTGACGGAACTATTGAGCATTTTGCCGATTATCTCAAAGAATATGGTGATGATGTCATGTGCTATTGCCTTAATGGTGATTTATTTCATCGTAGCGGTGATTGTTGTGATATTAAGTACATTGACGAATACCGGTGTCTTAGGCACTATGGCGCAGAGAAGTTCAATGACTATACGACACATTTTAATGCAATGCTTGATTATCAGAGAAAATGGTTTATCGAACACCATCTTCCGGTATTCAAAGAGCATGGCTATGGGGATAGGGTAGTTGATAATTGGCTTTTTAAGCCGGAACTTAATCTTGGTTTCTCTTTTTTACCGGTTTCTGTAATGTCTGTTGATATTCTCCATGATGATAAATTATGTGAGGAACTATATAGGGAACTACGTTATTGGGAATTGTATGAGAAGCATGAACAATATCTGGAATATGCCAAACATAAGAAAGTTGCTGACAAATATAAGAGTGAACATGAAAATGTACGATGGGATTACGAATACAATGAACTTTGTAAAAAATGGATGGAAATTGACCATATTATTCATTGTGATATTGAAAAGCAGATTAAAGAGGAATTAGAACTGCCAAATGGTACACCGGAATTTCCACAATGTTTCAATGATAGGGTTCGTATTCTATTCGGTCCGGATGTTCGTAATGAGTATGATTATCTCTGTAATAAATTTGACCCAGAGAAGAAAGAAGCGGCCTAACACCAGCCAAAAGAAAGTTAAACCCAAAATCATTAACGGAATTTAACTTTCTTTTCTTTGTTTTTTCAGATTTTTGTAGTACATTTGCAGTATAATTTCAAAGGTAATATGACAAATAGTAAGAAAATCAGAATACTCAATGAGTATGTAGAAAAAGGTTTAGGTGAACAAGTTGTATTGAAGATTGAAGATAGGTGGGATTTCGACCCAGATGTATTACCTATTAAGTACCCTATCCGTGAGCAGTATACCGTTTCTGACGCTCTTAATCAGTTCAAGGAGCAAAAGGGTTATATCTATGAGGGTATTAACATTAAAGACCTTCAGAAGAACATTGAACGAAATCAGCCGTTAACTGTAATGGGTGAGTATAAAGACACAAAGGAGAGGTTCTTTGCGGAACACCCAAACTATATGCAAGAATTGAAAGCAAAATTGAATGAAATGTTGGGGCAAGTTAACCGATATAAATCCCAGTTTATTTAAAAATGAAATACATAAAGCAATTTATTAAGACATTATCAGATAAGGTTGAAATTAAGGAAAACGAAAAATCAAATAGCACATATTGTATTATTGACGATACGTTTGTAGTTCGTCTGTCAGACCATCTTTCTCCGTCTGATGCAAGAACAGGTATCAATATTAATGTGGTGTCTATTTGGAAGAATCCTAACTTTGTCGTGATTTACAGAAATACCCTCAATCCTATGCTAATGGATAGGAAAGAGGTTAAGGCTTATATTGCCTTTTGTTACAATAATTGGCAACTTGAAAATATAACTAACAAGTCAAGGGATAAATGGACTAAGGCAACCGGTGGTCTTACCGGTGAGGACAAGTATGTCTATGGAATAAGTGAACGTTATCCTACCATCAAGGTGTATAAGGATTGGAAGCAGTTACATTCCACATTAGGCTCAGTCAATCGTTTTAAACCCATTAATAAGGACGTAAGGAAAGTATTTGAGATATACTTCTGTGAGAATAAAATTAATGGTGAGGACATTTTGCACCTTATATATGAAAAGATAAACGGAACAACAGAGAAAGACGAAGCCATTGATATTATAGAGAAATATATCAAGGATAAACCAAAAATAGAAAAAGGAATTATAGCGAGTGTTGTCGGAGACGGAACACCATCCGATGTGACACATGTATCAAGTGATAGTGTTGCAACACATTTTGAGACCGCTTAAAATAAAATAACATGGAATATAAAGAGATTACACCAAGTCTTATAGAGACATTGAACGAAGCAATTGTCAAGGATTCAGGAAAGGACTTTTTTGAAGCACTGGGTTTTGATGTCTATGATTGTTATGATAATCGTTGGGAACTATCCGGAGTTCATACCAAGGGTGGTGTCGAAATGATTGTGACGATTGACAAGGATGACTGGGTTGCATCATTAAATGAGTATTATGAATACTTTGACGTGGATGAAGAAATTGCTATCCATCGGGAAGACCCAAATGGCTCTTATTGCAGAGCATTTACTTGCAGACAGAGTGTGGATGATTTTGAAGATTGGGATAACTACATATCTGAACTTGTAGATATTGTAAATGCCGATGGAAAGTATAGTTACCGCAAACATCTATATCACGATACTGCAAAATCAGTTCTGATATTCCCAAAGATAGCTGCATTTAAACTTGATGAACTGAATAAACTTGAAGATACAGAACTAATGGATTTGTATTATTCACATCCAAGTGAGGTTAAGAAGTTAAGCCTCGATGAATTTGCGGACTATTTCAACCGGAATAGTGAATTTGTTATGGATAATTACATGAAATTTATCGGATAATGAGATACTTGGTTTTTATCGGGATTGCCCTTATATTGACATCCGGTTTTCTCACAATTGAGTGGTTCACTTGGTGGGCATGGATTTCACTTGCGGTTATCTTTGGAATAAGTTATGAGTGTTTTTATGTTTCGCAGGAGAACAATGTGAAGATTACAAGGTCAATCCTTGAAAAAATGGAACAATTAGAACGTCAGTGTACTCGAATGAGTACGTTGTTAGGTGATATACTCGATGCAGAACGTCCTAAAAAAAGATTTGACTCAAGTAAATTTAAAAAGAATTAATTATGGCTGAGAAGAAAGAAAAATTAATTAAAGAGTTTTTATCAAACAATATTAAAGTTGGCGATAAGGTTATCGTTAAGAGAAAACTCTTGGGTGGCTATTCAAATAATCCGGAACGTGATGAAACAGTTACGGTTAAAGAAGTGCATGACAATTCCATCAAGGTATCAAATATAGAGAACTACTTGGATGATGTTGTTCTTGAAGATGGTCAATACCAACGCAGTCTTTTCTATGTAGGCGCAAATCCATTCCCTAATAAGTGTTGGAGAAGTACGTTGCATACAAATAACTTTGACTTGGCATGTATGCTTAATATGTTAGGATATTCTATTATGGGTGAAAAGCCAATTAACAATGCACGAAAGGCATATACCTATAAAGGTGTAGATGTTCCGGAAGTTAATGATAATCCTTATATATATGATAAGGATGGAAACAAACAATACTATCAGCGTGATTATTGTTGGACGTTGGAACAAGAGCAGTTATTCATTGAAAGTATCTATCAGTCAATCAATTGTGGCATGATTGTCGTTCGTAAACGCTCTTTCAAGTACATTGAAAGTGAAATAGACAAGGGAAATACCGAGGTTGCCTTTTGGGATATTGTTGACGGAAAACAGCGTCTGCATTGCCTTATAAGGTTCATCTTTGATGAGTTTACGGATTTGCATGGCAATTACTTTTCAGACTTGTCAGCGATGGCGAAACATCAATTTGAAGGGTCGACTGTTCTGACATACGGAGAACTTGAAGAGAATGCTACAGATGAAGATGTGATTGCCACATTCTTGGGTGTCAACTTCACCGGCGTACCGATGTCACAGGAACATATTGATTTCGTTAAGGAAATACAAAAGAAGTTGTAGTTAACTTATATTAACAAAATATATTCTTTTTTTAAAGAAAAAAGTAGTACCTTTGCATATACAAATGGATAAGAAAGATTTTTACAGATTATCAATCATAACATTCTTAGCACTTGCGGCGTTTGTTGATTTTCCATTGTTCATAACACTAATATTAGTATTCATGGTTATGATATTCTTTATCCTGCCGACGTTTGACTTTTCGGAAGAAGATGCAAGATTAATGGCAGACATGAGTGCCGACATATCGAAGTATGATGAGTCGTTGTTAAGGGTAATGACCATTATCGCAATGGGTATTATGTTAGCATGTTTCATTCATAAGCCTATTTTAAATATTATAAGCAATGGATAAAAACGTAACAGAGAAATATAGGAAACTGATAGATACAGCACCTGTGGTATTTGTGCCCTTTACAGGTAGTGACGATATACTTGATTTATCAGTCAGTCGGAAGATTAACAATAAGCACGAAATGGCAAGACGGTATCCGGCCAATACTTACATAACAAGGGAATACAAAACCGGCACATCAAACGGATATGTCTTGGTTTCAAAGCATTACCTCAGAGAGAATGTTCCGGAATTAAAGAAAGCAAAGACCGCAGAATTGACAGAAGCGGCAGAGAATATAATTAATAATTTTATTACACAATTAGGACTAATAGAAAATGGATATCAATAAGAAGATTCTTTTAGAGAAGTTTAATCTTCCAGATGAAACAAGGATTCATAAGATGCATGAACTTGTCTATAACTACCTTAAAACATTCCACGATACAGACCATATGGAAGAAATCAAACATATGAAGGAAGATGTTGAAAAGGCAATTAATGGCTTTGAAGATGCTTATGACAAGAGATATGAAGAGGTGAATAAACTTCTTTTCAAATTCTGGAAAGTAAGTAAAATGGACGAAAAGGGTAATCCTATTCCAGTAATGTATATCTTCCCATATAAGTTATTTAGAAGCAATCGCCATCTTTTCACACTATGTTCATACATTAAACCTGAGTATAATGGGAATAATGGTTTACATGAGGAATCTTTCGACATTATGGAAAATCATCTTTTTGAGAACTATGACCTTCTGTTTGAAGAAACCACTGAGGATGAAATGATGCTTAACGCCAAGACTTCATGCGAGGATGCTTTGGATGAACGAATGTGGAAGATAAAATATCGTGACCGTGTACTCGAATGAGTACGATAATAAGTTATATTAATTAATTTTTATGATGTACGAACCAGATGATTGTCCTTACAAGGGATTGAATATGTGTCAGAAATGTCCACGTTTTATACATGACACAGCAGAATGTATGTCGACAGTGGCATCAGCAGCAAATAGAACCAATGCTATATCAACATCTTTTGCTGCACAGACTTATGAGGAAAGACTTAGTGATTATGAGAAGAAGAGAGCAAAACTTCTTGAACTATCAAAGGAAGCGTTGGTTGATTTAATTTTACAAAGACCATCATATTATTAAAAAATGTTTGAAAAACTTAAAAAATTATTTAGAGATATGGATAAAGAATTAGGATTGAAGATACTTGCTAAGGCACTTAATATTAGTGACCTTAGACGTTTGGAAAACGATTTGGAGTTTTCAAGTATAACAAGAAAACGTGTAATGTTTAGGAAAACTATTGATGCATTAAATAGAAGTAGTAATTATCTTGTACGTAAGTTTGAGTATGAGACAGGTCTTGATGTTTTGAAAAAGTATGCGGATGAAAATGCAATAGAACGTTATATGGAAGATTATAGAAATGTGTTTAATCCTTCGATTAATGACTTTTTTGCATCTACATTTTTTGTTGATGTTGAACAATCTCCATTAGAAAAAACTGTGAATACTTTGTCTCTTGGTAATTATACCATCGTTGATATAGTTTACAATGGTAAGACATATTTTGTTGCTTGGTTTTAAATAATTAAATTAAAAAAAAAATATTTATGGCAGAATTTGAACTTCCCGGAAACGAGGAAATTAAAGGTGCAAATAAAGGTATGAGTAAGGGACGTAAGTTTCTGAATTGTTGTAAAAAGATGTTTCCTTTTCATAGGGAAGAAAAACCTTTAACCGCACAGGAGGCTTATTTCAGAACCAAGTATGGTGATATTACTTCACTTGATGAATATATCAAAGTAGCACAGAATCATATTGCACTTGAAATTAAACGTTGTATGTCACCTAATATGTATGCAAATGCCAATGAGGATAAGTTCCATTCATATTATGCAATGGTTGACTTTGACGAAGATATGATTCCTTATGTGGATGAGATTTTCAAGCCGTTTAGGGATAACGGTTTTCAATTCATTCCATTACATGACCGTATTGAAGAGATTAACAATGCTTCAGTGTGGCTTATATCGTGGGATAAGAGACGAAAATTAGAACGGTGAACTACCCCCACCTAAAGGAAGGGGACTTCTTGCAAAAAACGTTAAAAATTAAATAATATGAGTATTAAAGAATATTGGAATTTGAATGAGGCTGATGCAGAGGAATTTGCAAGGCCAATTAGAGAGAAAGTAAGAGAAGAACTTTCCAAGTTGACACCACAACAGATTTCGGACATATTTGATGGTATGATTAATGCTAAAGAATATGATTTGAAATATGAAGATGACGCTGAAAAACTAATTACATATCATGAATATTGGTTAGCAAGAGCAAAGGATGACCCCCAAGGTGAATGGTCAGAGAAAGACCAAATTAAATTTCCTCGATTTGGTCATGCAAATGGTGAATGGATTGAACCGGTTGGCCTTGTCGGAAAAGCACTGAATAAGATTAAAGGTGTAAGGTCAAGTAAAGGTGTTATCTACAACGGAACTTGTGTGCATAAGGGTAGAATGATGTGGACTGTCGATTTCGATGATATTGCATCATTCCAACATTTTCTGTGGGCCGGTTGTTGGAGATATTTCCCACTGTTTAAGAATGATGATTGGCTTCTAACCGTTAATGATGGAGACCCCGATTATTGTAAGACTGATAAAATCAGAATGCAACTGCAATATCAAGACTTGGAGGCTAACCGTGAAAAATGGGAGAATGACTTGAGAAAGTTTGCTGCCGGTCTTGAAAGATATGCATCAAAAGAAGAGGAAATAGCAAAGAAATTAGCTGAGTCAAGTGAATGCCTCCTTTAATCGGGAGGCATCTTTTATTTGTTTCTGATTAATTCATAAAGTTTTGTAATTTCATCATCAGTGAAACTTCTTACAGCACCGTCGTTATCCGGTTTACCTGTGGCTTTCTTACTGAATAATGAACGATATGTGTCTTTTTCATTATCATCTTTCGGATGCCATAACTGATAAGCCAAATATGCGTGGTCGTACTTATCATCCTTAAGCAAATTCATTACAGCCTTACGCTTGATATTGGCATTTCCTTCACCCTCACCTTCACCTGCTTCATTGATGGCCTTTGATTCAAATAATCTATTCACTTCCTCACTAACAATTTTCCTTACATGATTTCTTAAAGACATTTCCCTAAGACTTTCACGTATGATAGACTTTATCTCATTCTTTAACTGATTCTTATACATTGCAAATACATTTTATAATAAATATGTGTTAAATTCTATTATTTCCTTGGTTATTTCAAATAAATGTAGTATCTTTGCATTATAAAATAAATAAAAAATATGAGTGAAGCAAGATTTATTAAGATTAATGATGGCAATAGTGGCCTTACAGAAGATGACTTCTTTGAAAAAGTAGATGATGAACGCTTATACCGTATGTATTGTTTGGTATTAAGACAATTGTCACCGATGCAGAAAGGTATTCAAGCAGCACATTCCATAGTAGAATATGCCAATAAGTTCCCACATGACGAAAGGTATAAAGAGTGGGCAAAGTTCGATAAGACAATTATTGTCCTCGATGCCGGTACATCATTTGACATTGAGGAAATCATCGACCAACTTGATGAACATAAAGTAGACTATGCAATTTTCAAAGAAGAAGATTTGAACAGCATCACAACATCAATTGCTGTTCTTGTTGATGACCGTGTGTTTGATAAGAAAGCCTATCCTGATTTTGAAGAATGGCGCGACAATAAATATCCTGTAAGGGAATATCACCTTGTATCTTATGTCGGACATTTCGACCATGACCCTAATGACTTTACATACAAAGAACATCATAAGGAATGGATAAATGACGTAATTGGTAGTAAAGCAAATGAATTTCTTCGTAATTTGCTGAGTAATAAAAGATTAGCGCAATAAAATGAATAGTCCAATCAAATATTTCGGTGGAAAGAATGGAATGTTTAATAAAATTGTTGAACTTTTTCCTGAGAGTGGTACGTATGACACGTATATAGAACCTTTTGGTGGTTCTTTTGCTATAGGCTTTCACACACCAGAAGACAGAATTGCCCCTATAGAAATATACAATGATTTATACAATAATGTATATTGTCTTTTCAAGGTATTAACTAATAAGGAATTGTTTGAGCAGTTCAAAGCATTGTGTGATTGTTCGTATTATAATGAATATTGTAGACAAGAATTTAGAGAGGAATTAAAGAGAAATGATTTGTCTGATTTACAAAGGGCATTTAACTTCTTTTATGTGAATAGAAGTAGTCACAATGGTGTCGGCGGTTTTTCTATGAATCGTGTTGTTAGACGTAATATGGCTAAATCTGTAAGTGATTATCTTAGTACAATTGACAGATTGCCTGAAATACATCAGAGACTAAGTAAAGTGATGGTTCTTAATAGAGATGGTATTGAACTTATGAATGAATATAGTTCTCCGAATGTTTTTATGTATTGTGACCCACCTTATGTGCTTTCAACAAGGACTTCTGCCAGATATGTCGTAGATATGACTGATGAACAACAAAATTTATTTATTGACACGTGTATTAATAGTAAGGCAAAACTTTTAATTAGTGGATATGATAATGAATTGTATAATCAACTAACGGATAATGGTTTTACAAAATTTCAGTTTGAAGTGAACACTATTAGTGGTGATAGAAAACCTAAGACAAAAGTAGAAACACTTTGGAAAAACTATTAAAACATGAAAATAAAGGAGTTTTTGGAAGTAGCAGGTAACTTATCAAAGAGTAATCTGTTTGATGAAATACTTGAACATGATGTAAATATACATTTACACAATTCAGACGGTATATATTTGGGAAACAGTTTTAAACTTGATTATGCCGGTTACAAGTTCAGCCCTTGGCATGAAAACAGTGATGGAACTAAAGGCTCTTTGACATTAGATATAACTATTGTTGATAAAGAAAGATAAATAATATGAAGAATATTTTATTTGTGCAATTTGCCAACAGTATGTTCAAGAGACATAATGCTTGTGATACATATTGGGATGTTTTCTACAAGAGGTGGGAGAATATCGGATATTACATGGGTGAGAATACTTTTGAGATACCTAAGTGGATTGCAGAGATTTCATATTTCTTACCGAACGACAATAAAGAAGTATTCTGGTGTAAAAATCACATTTCCGAGGTGATAAATCATATAAAAATCACAAAATACGACTTTGTTCTATTCTCTTTAATGAATGCTAATCAGCAATTCATATATGATATTGTCAAGGCATGTCCCAAACAGAAATTTCTCGTTGGTGGTTATAACGACCAATTCATGTGGAAAATGCGTATACAATTCCCTAATATAAGAATATGTAACACCACAAAAGACACAGCAAGGGAACTTGGTACAACTTATAAGTTCGGAACTGATTATACTTTATTCAAGGGTGAAAGGGTTATACCGAGATTAACAATGTCTTACGGATGCCTTAACAATTGTAAGTTCTGCATCGTACCTCATGGTAAGATTACATCTGTTGAGGATAAGTATATTGAACAACAAATTAAATCATTTGAACCGCTTGATTACAGATTAATCTATATTGATGATAAAACCTTTGGACAAGCAGATAACTACTATAAGTTAAAGGGGTTGGGTGAATTAACAAATAAAAGTGATTTCAACGGGTTTATTGTTCAGACAACCTCACCTATGTTAGTTGGAAAATCAGCGAAATTCAATGAAATTGGTGTCAAAGTCGCTGAGATTGGCCTTGAGTCTTATAATGACGAAATACTAAGGAAATATAGGAAGCCAAGCAGTGAAAAAGTATTCGATGAAGCAGTAGAAACAGCCAATAAAAATGATATAAAAGTCATAGCAAATATCATTGTAGGACTCCCGGAAGAAACTATTGACACGTATCAAAAAACATATGATAGATTGATGTTTTTATTGTCAAAAGGACACCTAATTGGAGTAAACCCTGCTATATATACAAACTATGACGATGATGCAAATTTGGGTGAAATAGACTTCAAAGAAGATGAAAAGACTGAATTACACAAGGAATGGTGGGATAAATTCAATAATGCTGCGGCTGAAATTTTGTCCAATTAACAATTTTTAACAGAAAATATTTGGTAATTTCAGAAATTTGTAGTACATTTGCATTTCGAAAAATGAAAGAATATTAATATGGAAAAGTACAAGTTTGTCAAAGTTGAGGCAATTGAGCCAAAGGAGAATAATAATTGGTAGAAAGTAACTATAATAATTTATAAAATAAAAAAACTTAACATTTAAAAATTATAAAAAGTTATGAGAAAGTTTATTTTTAGTTTGGTGATGGCTCTTATGGCCATCGTTAGTGTGAACGCACAGACTGCTGTGCAGACAAGTAAGTTGTTTGATAACACTTACATCGGAGTGACTGCCGGTGCTACGACACCGCTTGATTTCAATTCAGTATTTCCTGTCAATACTGTTGCAGGTTTGAAGTTCGGTAAGGAGTTCTGCCCAATTCTCGCTATTGAGGCTGAGGGCGTTGCAATCCTTAACGACAACCATTGGACGGACATTAAGACTGCCGTAAAGGGTACTAATGTAGGAGTGAACGGTATTATGAATCTCAGCAATCTGTTCGGAGACTACAACGGCACACCACGTACACTTGAATTCAAGACAAATGCCGGCCTTGGTTGGATGCATGTGTGGAATACAAGTGCTAATGCAATGACAGCAAAGACTGGGCTTGATTTGCAGTTCAATTTCGGCAAGACAAAGGCACATTCGTTCATTGTTACTCCTGCCGTATATTGGAACCTTAGCAAGTTCGGTGGTATCAAGTTTGACAAGCGTGGCGCACAGTTCGGTCTTACTGCAACCTATCTCTATCACTTCAAGACCTCAAACGGTACACGTCATTTCAAGACCTATGATGTGGGTGCAATGATTAATGAGATTGACCGTTTGAATTCCGTACTTGCAGAGTGTGAGAAGCGTGAGCCAAAGGTGATTGAGAAGGTTATCATCAAGGAGGCCGCTCCTGCTGTTGCAAATGATGAAGCAAAGTGGATTGTAACATTTGCAGAGAACAGTTCAGTACTTACTCCTGAAGCAATGTATATCCTTAATCAGATTGGTAATGATGCCATCGTTGACATCGTTGCAACTGCGTCAATGACCGGTAGTGATGAGTATAATCAGAAACTTTCTGAGAAGCGTGCTGCCGTTGTTTCTGACTACCTTACAAATAATTGTGGTGTAAGAGTCAACAGTGCCGTAGGAAAGGGTAAGAACGCTGAGACAGGACGTGTAGCAATTGTGACCAATACAAAGTGAGACTTAAACGAATACACTAACATTAACAGCCTCAATGATTACATAATACAAAAAGTGGTCATTGAGGTTTTTCTTTTAAAACACTATGTCTAAAATAATACGTTACTGCAAGTTAAATGAGGAACATTACGGACCGAATGCATTTGATGTATCAAGACCAAATATATTCGGCAATCCTTATACGCATATCAAGAATAGGGAAACAAAGGCACAGGTAAAGGTTAAGACACGTGATGAGGCCATTGCCTTGTATGACCCATATTTCGATAATATGCTGAAAGATGACAGTGAGGTTGGGGAACGTTTCAGAGAAGAATGGGATAGAATGTATGAAGCGTATAAGACATATGATGAAATCTACCTTGGCTGCTTCTGTAACCTCTCTGAAACTTGCCACTCAGACGTTATTAAGAAGAAACTAATTCAACGTTCAATGAAAGAAAAACTATCTAAGATTAAGGCAGAACGTAAGAAAACAGTCTAATGTATCTTCTTCATGAAGAACGGATTATCTTCAAGACACTTAATTCTTTCTTCCATAACTTTGCAAATATTTCGGAAATTAACAACATCCTCATGAGATAAGTCAAACCATTCATTTAAAACGTTTTTAGTACTGAAATGATTATGTAACATTGTCTCAATCCTATATGGATATTCAGACATATGATGATTTGCAAGGAATAACTCCGTGGCATTCCCGGTTTGGAGTTTCTTAATACGTTTGTTAATGTCTCCCTTGGTAACACCTATCTTATACAAATTGTTTGCTGAATCGCAAATTAAATAAACAGTTCCTTTCAAATCAAAAATGTTTTATATATAAAATATAATAGGTATACATACCTTTGTCAACAAAAAAGAGATACGACATTCACATTCCATATCCCTCTGACTATATATACTATACTATTTTATAAAAATTATGTCGATTGTGGTGCGTATATCACGGCGCGTACATCATAAACAGATTTCTTACTTAATGAACATGTCGTTTGTGCGCTTGAACCTGTCCAGTTTCCTCCACAACACGTAGTGGCATTACTTTCGCGCCCACCTAAAACCGGATAAGAATAACGAGTGGCATTGACACCCCATTTATTATGTAGTGAAGCAAGTCTTAAACTATTACCGTAATTAAGTCTGCTACTGTAATCTCCGCAAATAATTTTTGCCATATCAGTTGTTGGCAGACACCAGTCACCTTGATTTGTCCCTGTTGTATGATATCTCCAACAGCACTGTGCTGCCGGATGCGTGTATTGACTATTAGTTGTGTTATTTATTTTACTTGCTGTTTTCCATGCCGTACTATTTGAATTATCAACTGCAAGTATTTTTGCTGATAATTGTTCCGGCGTATCACTGGTTGTCATTCCACCAATAGTATAGTCATAGCCACCGTAACACGGAGGGTTACTTGAAAGTTTACTGGTATTACCGGTATCCGGTGTATAATAAGACATAGTATTTAATGAATAATAATAGTCGCCACTACATTTAATTCCAATCGGTATCACACCAGATGGTATTTCTGTCATTTTATATTCTTTTTTATCTGAACATAGAATATTATTATAACGAGAACTATCTGCACTATATTGAATAATATACACATAAGCACTTTTATTAAGTGTCTTATGTCTTGCCCATACACTAACTTGTCTGAATGAATCACCATAAAAATCTTCTGTGGCTTTTATGTATTGAGAACTACCTGACTGAGTTGAAAAAGTAAGCCATGTTATGTTACTACCAAACGTCCAATTATAATCAGATGCTGTTCCATAACTCACGCTTACATATTTGGCATTTTCGTTTGGATTAACAAATGCAGCCAAATCAGTAGCACCATAATTATTTACGTCGTTTAAAGTAAGTTTTAAACTACCTTCATTTTGTGTAAGTTCTAATTCTACGGTTTCACCCTGATATGTAATTGTAACAATGCCACTTCTACTATTGACAATATCAGTATTTTCTTTATAGGATATTGAAATATATCCGTTACTTTTATTGTATGATGCAGATGATATCCATGTTTCGCTTTTTGATACGGTAACGCCGTCATCTTTTAATAATTCTCCTCCATAATATATATTCACAGTAAAACTACCGCTTGTACCGGATACTGTTTTTTGATTATATTCCAACGTCAAACCGTTTTTAGTTTCATTTATTAATAATTCTCTTCTTCTCATTTTAAAGCTTAAATTATAATAGTCACTAATTATTAGTGACTATGTAATAAAAGTGAATCACTTTTTATTATTTTTTAACTAAAAATGTTTGTTTTATTAAGATAATTGTAGTATCTTTGCACCGTAAAACGAAAAATATATAGTATATGGGATTTGGTGCATATGGAGTTCCTATAATGGCGGCAACTGCTCTTACCATGACCAATTCAAGACGAGGTGGTGGTATTGCAAATGGTAATAATAGTAATAATGAAGAGAAACCAAGGAAGTGGTACATAAAATGGTTTGTCGTGATAACGTTATTGATTGGATTTGGTCTATTTGGGTTTTTCTCACAAGTAGGAAATAGTACTGTAGATGTAGAAGGTACTGTATTTGCAAAGGGTACTGCGAATGAACATCATAAACACTATGACGAACAGATATTCATGTTTGCAATTACGCCTGATAATCCCAAGTGGCATAAATTTGATGTTAATGTTACATTTGCCACATATAGTTCATATGAAGTCGGTGACAAAATGAAATTCAAGGATATAAGGAAAGAGGATGTGGGTGATGATTCGTGGGGATTTTGGAATGAATTGTTATGTACTTGTTGCCTTATACTTGTAATAGTTTCGGCTTTATTTTGGATATATTTTTTAATTTCAATATTTTATTGTGAAAAGTAATATGAGTGATAAAGAGAAATTAGATAAGGCTGCTCTTAAATTTTATATGAATTGTATTCAGACGAATAAGTTTTCCATTGATTCAACCGGAACGGTATTGCCGATGGAAATGGCTAAGTTCGGTGCTGAGTGGCAGAAGAGGCAAATGATAGAGGAAGCCATTCCTGCTTTTATTGGTACGAATAAATATGGCAACAAATACATTCAAGGTTGGGCTGGATTAAATCAATACGATGAATTTGATAACGGTGATGAAGTTAAAATAATAATAGTAAAAGAATAGGATTAGATATGGAAAAGCAAGAAGCAAAAGAATTAATTAAGGTGTTGGGTAATCTTGAGAAGGCCATTTCAGCACAGACAAAGGAAATGTCACAGATAGGCCGTAAACTTGATACGCTTAATGACAACATTACAAGATTGAACGATAAGATTGGTACGTACATTCAGTTACAACAGCATTAGGAATTATGATACATTATATTAAAGGAGTTACCGGTGTAAAGTTTTATCCGTCAAAGGACGCTAAGACTGATTTAAAAATATATGCAAGGCCGTTTGAAAAGTATAAGGTGTGGGATTTCTTTATAATTGTGTGTTTCCCATATTATCACACGAAGATTGCGAAAGAACGGCTTTGGAAGTCTGCATATGAAGACATGCCGAATAAATGTGAGATTTATACCGAGGAAGACTTGAAAGAAAAGAAACATCTTCTTGTCGATTTTAATGAACGTTTAGTAACCATGCCCAAGGTCGTGGTAACACTTTCAGACGGAACAGAAGAGACCGCTTATTACGGAAGGCAAGTTGACGCTGAAAGGGATGTTGTAGGTTTAGTAAAAAAATATGGCCTCGAACAATATTATAGTTTAGATATTTGGCATTATACTGAAGATAAGAAGGAATAATAGTATACATTATTATATATAATATATGTGTTTTGTATGTTGGAGTTTGGCCGGTATCGGTTTAACCGCTGCCGCAATAGATAAGAAATGTAATCATTCAAGAATCACTAACAAGGTTAAGAACAAGTTTAATCATTTAAAAAGAAACTATGATACAAAAGACTTTGTGCCCGACACATCATCTGTTTTACACAGCAGTAGAATGTCCTCTGTGCAGACAAGAGAGACTTGAACATTATTCACAAAAGTATGTAGGTAACACATCTGAGGTTAAACCCAATGTTGAGAAAGACCGTGAGATAACTGCGGATGATTTGAGTAAATTAAAGAATAAATTCAATAAAAAGTAATTAATGGTATAATGGAAATACAAGGAGAAGAGTATATACAGGTAGATATTAAGTCGATTAAGCAGAAATGTTATGTGTTTTTGTTGGATGAAAATGGGGAGGAATCCTTTAATCTGACTGAGGTTTATTTGAATTCGGCACCGGATATTGGTGAAGAAATAGTAATTTGGCAGAATAACAAGTTTACTACATATATCTTAAAAGATAGGAAACTTGGTATTAATGCTGATAGTTGCTTGGCAGTGTGGAATTTATACGTTAGTCCAAAAGAACATAAGTAATATGA
>Ga0247609_10001218_pt1 | contig 31721 bp, 30 predicted proteins | sample 172DNAGHGlowgp2_FD_193487 | JGI IMG/M metagenome (GOLD analysis project Ga0247609, IMG submission 193487) | Sheep rumen microbial communities from Palmerston North, Manawatu-Wanganui, New Zealand - 1728 DNA GHGlow gp2 | ecosystem: Host-associated > Mammals > Digestive system > Stomach > Rumen ... | reverse complement strand
CGGTGTGTACAAGGCCCGGGAACGTATTCACCGCGCCATGGCTGATGCGCGATTACTAGCGAATCCAGCTTCATGGGGTCGGGTTGCAGACCCCAATCCGAACTGAGGATGGCTTTCATGATTCAATCCACATTGCTGGGGACTTGCTCTCTGTACCACCCATTGTAACACGTGTGTAGCCCCGGACGTAAGGGCCGTGCTGATTTGACGTCATCCCCACCTTCCTCACACCTTACGGTGGCAGTGTCTCCAGAGTGCCCAGCATCACCTGATGGCAACTGAAGAAAAGGGTTGCGCTCGTTATGGCACTTAAGCCGACACCTCACGGCACGAGCTGACGACAACCATGCAGCACCTCCACAGGAGCCCCGAAGGGCCTCACCATCTCTGGATCGTTCTCCTGCAGTTCAAGCCCGGGTAAGGTTCCTCGCGTATCATCGAATTAAACCACATGTTCCTCCGCTTGTGCGGGCCCCCGTCAATTCCTTTGAGTTTCACCGTTGCCGGCGTACTCCCCAGGTGGGATGCTTAACGCTTTCGCTTGGCCGCTTACATTGTATCGCAAACAGCGGGCATCCATCGTTTACCGTGCGGACTACCAGGGTATCTAATCCTGTTCGATACCCGCACTTTCGAGCATTAGCGTCAGTTACAACCTGGCATGCTGCCTTCGCAATCGGAGTTCTTCGTGATATCTAAGCATTTCACCGCTACACCACGAATTCCGCATGCCTCGAATGCACTCAAGAAAGGCAGTTCGCGACGCACTTCCACGGTTGAGCCGCGGCATTTCACGTCACGCTTACCCTCCGGCCTGCGCTCCCTTTAAACCCAATAAATCCGGATAACGCCCGGACCTTCCGTATTACCGCGGCTGCTGGCACGGAATTAGCCGGTCCTTATTCTCAGGGTACATGCAAACAGGAACACGTTCCTGACTTTATTCCCCTGCAAAAGCGGTTTACAACCCATAGGGCAGTCATCCCGCACGCTACTTGGCTGGTTCAGTCGTCAGACCATTGACCAATATTCCTCACTGCTGCCTCCCGTAGGAGTTTGGACCGTGTCTCAGTTCCAATGTGGGGGACCTTCCTCTCAGAACCCCTACCGATCGAAGCCACGGTGGGCCGTTACCCCGCCGTCAAGCTAATCGGACGCATCCCCATCCCGTAGCGAAAAATCTTTGTTCCAAATCAAATGCTCTCAAAGGAAAACATAGGGCATTAATCCGACTTTCGCCGGGCTATTCCCTGCTGCGGGGAAGGTTGGATACGCGTTACTCACCCGTGCGCCGGTCGCCATCAGAAGTTGCAAGCAACTCCCATGATGCCCCTCGACTTGCATGTGTTAAGCCTGTAGCTAGCGTTCATCCTGAGCCAGGATCAAACTCTACATTGTAAATTCTATGTTTTCAACAGAAAATTTACACCCTGCGTCGTCGCTCGGCAATGCTCAAGCTAGCTTGGCATTGCGCTCGCTCCTGGCAGAGTTGTATAATCTCCGTCATTTTCTCTGTCTCAGAACGCTCATCCGGTAGTATCGGTAGAAATTGAAACGGTTTCTATTTTTACCCGGAAGACCGGAGTCTTCCGCTTCTTGTACTACTTTCTTCTCTGTTTATGTAAGTCTTTCAAAGATCGCTTATCTTATTAAGCCCTGCGCTTTTGCGCGAAAGCGGATGCAAAGGTACGAAGATTTTTTTAACCACCAAAACTTTTCGGCAACTTTTTTATGAATATACAAAAAGTTTTCGCATTTGTTGACAACGCGAAAACCTTTATACCTTAATTATATATTAAAAGGGGAATGCTGCTAATCGCGTTTACCGAAGATGCGAAGCAGGTAAATAAAGAGGTTGATGAAATCAAGATAGAGCGTCAATGCTCCCAGGAGTGCCATTTTCTGCATTCCCTCACTGGCATCTGGTGCCTGAAGCATCATTTGTTTGATTTTCTGGGAGTCCCATGCGGTGAGACCCACGAAGATGAGTACACCGACATAGCTAAGGATGAGGTCTAACCCGGAACTCTTCACGAAGAAATTCACGATGGTAGCAATAATCAGTCCTATGAGTGCCATGAAGAGAATCTTTCCCATTGACGAGAGATCGGTCTTTGTGGTATAACCTACTAATGCCATAGCTCCAAAAGTTCCTGCAGTAATGAAGAATACCGTAGCAATAGAAGATTGGGTATATACCAGGAAGATACTGGAGAGCATAGCTCCGTTCAGTACAGAATAGAGAATAAACATCAGCGTGGCGGTGGTTAACGAGATGCGATTGATGGCTGCCGTCACACCGAAGACCAAGGCCAATTCTGCTATTGCCAATATCCAGAAAATGGTGGGGTTTGAATATAATGCGGCCTTGAGAGCAGGGGTGTTGGCTACGCCATAGGCGGTAAAACCGGTTATCACCAATGCCATTGTCATCCACAGATACACCTTACGCATCAGTGCAGGAAAGGCCTCGGACAGTGCCCACTGCCGTTCATTAGCATATTCTTTCAGTTCGTAATCTTGTGTGTTCATTGTTTGTTTCTCCTTAATTTATTTGTATGATTGAATGCCGCAAAGTTACGGAATTATTTGCTCTACAGCTAATTCTTTGTATTAAAAAAGAATAAAACGAAGCGAAAATGCCATCTTTTTTGTATTTTTGCACGCAGCAAAATACTACAAATCATGAAAGCAAGACTCATAACAGTTCTCTTCGCACTGCTGGTGGCTGTCAGCCTACAAGCGCAAGGTGTACTTCCCCACCCCTGGTCCCACAAACGAGTGGCCTACTTTGGCGACTCCATTACTGACCCTAAGAATGACGGCTCGAAGCTGAAATACTGGAACTTTTTGCAAGACTGGTTGGACATCACACCACTGGTGTACGGAAAGAGCGGACGACAGTGGAACGACATTCCCCGCCAGGCCGACCTGCTGCAGAAAGAGCACGGTCAGGAGGTTGATGCCATCATCATCTTCATTGGTACTAACGATTACAACAACGGAGTGCCCATAGGACAATGGTATGAAGAGAAGGAAGAAGAGGTAATCTACGGACATGGAGAGGCTAAGAAGCCCGTAACCCGCAAGCGCCGTTATATGAAGATGGACTCCGACACCTACTGCGGTCGCATCAATATTGCTTTGGATAAGGTAAAGCGGATGTACCCCGAAAAACAGGTAGTGCTGTTGACACCCATTCACCGTGCACAATTTTACCGCAGTGACACCAACTGGCAGATTACAGAAGACTACACGAACCAGTGTGGCATCTACATAGAGGAATACATCCGAGCTGTAAAGGAAGCTGGTAACATCTGGGCCGTTCCCGTCATTGACCTTAACAGCACCAGTGGGCTGTACCCGATGATGGACGAACACGCTCAGTACTTCCACGACAAGGACGTTGACCGTCTGCATCCCAATGACAAAGGACATGAGCGTATGGCCCGCACGCTCTATTATCAGTTAGCAGCACTGCCGTGCACCTTCAGTAAATAATGACAGAAGAAACTATTGCATACTCACACTACGGACCAAAGACAATTTCTCGCTGCGCAGGTGGGCTATATCTCGTGTCTGTCACACTGCTTTACCATATAGTCGTGGGAATACAAGGCTTCGACATGGCCGACGAAGGTTTTAGTCTGACGGCTTATCAGCAGGTTTTCAATGCCCCAGAGTCGGTGGAATACTTGTTCCTGTGGTATCTTACCAACATAGCAGGTGGCGTGTGGAACCTTTTGTTCGGCTGGGCAGGCATTTTAGGCTTTCGGCTGCTGACGGGCATCACAATGGCAATTATCGCATGGATAGTTTGGGACATGCTATATCGTCACCTCTCTGCTGGGAGCATTATGGCGGGGTTCCTTGCATCGCTATTCTGTTCATACTACGGCATCATGGTATTCTACCACAACTACCTGACTGCGCTACTAGCGGTGTGTGCAGCGGCTACCCTCTACCGTGCACTGACACTGAATAACATGCGCTGGATGGTGCTGAGCGGTTTCATAGTAGGCGCCAACATCTTTGTCCGCCTACCAAACATCACACTGACGGCGCTGATACTACTGCTCATACCCTACTACTGCTACCACCGCTCTTGGCACAGAGTTTTACAATTCATTGGGGCAGCTATTGGCGGTTTCATTGTCGGCATAGCATGTGTCCTACTGCTGATGCTTACGCTGGGGCACTGGCACATCTTTTTGCAAGCCGTAGAAAGTGGTTTTTCTGCAGCCTCTACTGACGACAGTTCACATCAACTCACGACACTGATTGGAACCTACTTGTCCGTTTACAAAGATATTTTCACTATCGGTTTCTTCAACAACACGTTTACCGTCTATATGATGGCCACATGGGGCTGGCTATGGGTAGTTTGTTCACGCCGCTATAGTCGCGAAATTGTATATCTCACCACTATAGCCATCATCATACTGCATGTTCTTCCCATCGGTAGTGACTTCGGCGTGGGCAATATGGGTGAGAATTGTGTCTACATGGCGACACCACTGTTGACGGGATTGGTATGGCAAGCCATCTGCAGATGCCAAGTGCGTCACAAGGTTCGCCTGTTGCTTCGCATAGGAGCACTTGGAGGATTGTCGCTGTTTCTATTGCGCGGTGTGAAGAACATCTCTATGCAATGCTACTTTGACGAAGGACCGCGATGGGAGAAGACCCACCTCATGGGCATTGCCCGCGCTACTACCTTTACGACAGCGCGTAACGGCGAACTTCTGCGACCGCTGCTCACAGAGCTTGCCCGCTACGTTCATGAGGACGACATGCTGCTCTGCTTCCAGAACAGCCCCATGTTGCACTACCTTACAAAGACACGTCCATACCTGTATAACCCATGGCCATGGAGCTATGATAGTCGCAACATGGAGTACCAATTTCAACGAGCCGAGAGGGAACATCATCTGTTGCCTGTTGTGGTGAGAGACAAGGGCTCGATGCCCCATTGGTATGTAGAGGATCCCGATTGGGACAATACACACGCTGAGGACAACTTCATACACAAGAACCGCAAGGTACTACTCATACAAGACTTTCTGCACCGTCACCACTACCATGTGGTATGGGAGAACGAGGTATTCCAGATTCTTATAACCAAAGAAACAAGAAACAAGTAGTAAGAAGTAAAATAACACTATGGAAAAAATTGTCAGCATCATCATTCCGGTATACAACGAAGAAGCCTCTTTGCCTCACTTCCACGAGCAACTGACGAAAATAACATCACAGATAGAAGGTTACCAGTGGGAGCTAATCTATGTCAATGACGGCAGTACCGATGGGACCCAACGTATATTGGAACAGTTGTACCAGCAGTGTCCACAGGCAAGTTTTATCCTACTGTCAAGGAACTTTGGAAAGGAGCAAGCCATGCTGGCAGGCTTCGATCATGCTAAGGGACAATGTGCCATCGTAATGGATGCCGACCTGCAAGACCCACCGGAATTGATTAATGACATGCTGGACTGCTGGGAACAAGGCTATGAGGATGTATACGCCAAGCGGCGCTCTCGGGGGAAAGAGAGTTGGCTGCGCCGTAAGCTCACCATGCAGTTCTATAACATTTTAGACCGCTCCACCAATTTTAGAGTTCTCAAAAACGTAGGCGATTTCAGACTTTTAGACCGTAAGTGCATTGATGCGCTGAAGACGCTGCGTGAACAGGAACGGTATACAAAAGGACTATACTGTTGGATAGGTTTCAAGAAGAAAGAGCTTCTTTTCGACCGTGGCAACAGGTTGTACGGCAAAAGCCACTGGAATCTGCTACAACTGACTGCATTGGCCATTGAGGGCATCACCAGTTTCACCACCATGCCCCTTCGGTTAGCTACACTTGTAGGATTTATAACTGGTATCGGAGCTATCATCTACATGATATGGAAGTTTATCAAGGTTCTCATATGGGGAGACCCCGTTGCAGGTTTCCCGACTCTCATTATCGTCATTCTATTTCTTGGCTCCACACAACTCATCTGTATGGGCATTCTCGGTGAATATATTGGCAGAATATTCAACGAGTCAAAGAAACGTCCCAACTACTTGGTGTCTGAATATAGACACCATTGAGAAGTGAGATGCTTAACCGTTGAAATTTTGGAGCAGACAGATAACAATCTCCACCTCTTCATTGGACATTGCCTGATGACACGGCAGCGAGAGTTCCTCTTGGCTGAGCCGTTCGGTGACAGGAAAGCGATGGGATGACAGGGGAGCATTCGCATAGCAATGCTGTTGGTGAGGGGGTATGGGATAGTGTATCTGTGTTTCGACACCTTGCTTCCTTAGATAGGTCTGCAATGCATCACGACGCTCGGAGAAGACGGGGAAGATGTGCCATACAGAGTCACGGTCGCTCTGCGGAATTCTAATCAGCGGGTTGACTACCTTATTGATATATCGGGCGGCTATCTCCTTACGGCGCTTGTTAGCGCTATCCAGAAAGCCCAATTTGGCATCCAGAATAGCAGCTTGCAGCTCGTCAATACGCGAGTTGCGACCCATGTAGTCGTGAACATATTTCGTATGGCTGCCGTAGTTGCCCAAAGCACGAACTACCTCTGCCAGCTCAGAATCGTCTGTTGTCACAGCACCGGCATCTCCCAAGGCCCCCAAATTCTTGCCAGGATAAAAGCTGTGACCAGCAGCCGAGCCAAGGCTTCCTGTGTTTTTCTCCTCATACCGACAACCATGAGCTTGTGCGTTGTCTTCGATAAGTTTTAGTCCATGACTTCGACAAATATCACCTATCCTATCGGTATAAGCGCAACGCCCATAGAGATGAACTATCATGACGGCACGCGTACGGGGAGTGATGGCCTGTTCTATCAACTTGTCATCAATCTGTAAGGTGTTGATATCAGGTTCCACAAACACAGGCGTCAGGTTATTATCGGTTATAGCCAGTACAGATGCGATAAAAGTATTTGCAGGTACAATGACTTCGTCGCCGTCACGCATCACACCCATCTCTTTGTAAGCTCGAAGTATGAGTGTCAACGCATCTAGACCGTTTGCAACACCCACACAGTACTTAGTTCCTATGTACTCGGCATAGTGCTGCTCGAAACGGCGCGTAGCCTCGCCTCGCAAGTACCACCCACTGCGCAGCACCTCATCGATTGCCATGCCTATCTCCTTATCATAGAGGGCGTTGATGGCTTTTAGATCTAAATACTTAATCATTGCGGTAGCTAAACATTTTCACGTTTCACTTAAAGGGGCCATTCATACCAATCATAACAGATGCCACGCCCCCCAAAGCCCTCTTTCTGGTAGATAAGTTGTTCGTTTAGATAAGTGCCGTGTTTCTCGGTTGAGATACCGAAGTCGAAGTAGGCATGCGTTTCAAGGGTTTTACCTACCACCTCACGAAACAACAGGTCGAGGGCATGTAACTCCTTACCACGCGGACTTGCCGCAATATACTGCGAGTGCGCCACCCTGTCAGAGAGATACAGGACAGTGCCTCCCACCACCTCATCTCCCGACTTGACCACAAACAGACGAATTCGCTCTGGGAACCGGCTGTGCAGAAGTGATATCTCATCAACTGTATGAACGGGTGTTAATCCATAGCGTTGATGCAGATTATTGGTAAGTATATGCCAAAAGGGAGCATAATTTTCCGTCTCTTCTATTGTCAGTCCGGCTGCTTGGGCGTGACGCGCGCCACCCTCACGAATACGGTACCACTTGAGTTGCTGTTCGCGACTGATAGTTGAGGAGAGTCCCCGCGAAATGCTGGCTCCACAGACCTCAACAATGGCATAAAGGTCTTCCTCGGATGGCTGCCGATGATATATCCAAGGCGTTGGCTTATAGACCACCCGTTTCAGCTGTTCAGCCCTGAGTTGGTCGTTCAACATCTTGAAAATCTGTATCACATCAGCTGCTGTTGTATTGTCGCCCATGATGAGTCCACCATAAGTGAGTCCCTGATGCGAGTAGTAGGTATCGCCAGCTATGTTTCCAGGCAGCAAAGCATAGAGTTTGCCTCGTCTATAAATCATCAGTGAATAGTCAGCAAAGCGATCACTATGATAATCCATATAGCGGCGGTCGAGCATGAAAGTTCCATTCTTCGACCGTGCCACAAACTGGTTCCACTCCTGCGACTTGTCCGCTGAATATCGTATTATTTCAAACACAGAAACGAATTACAATTGATTTACTATTTACCATTGACATATTGCAAAAACTCTTCGTAGTCTTCTATGTAGTCGGCGGCATCGTAGTGCTCAGAAGCCAGCACTAAACAGACGGCACCAGAGGAAAAGTCATCAAGTGTACGCCAAGTATTGGTCTCGATAACAAGCCCTTGCCAGGGGTGATTCAATAATACCGTCTTGCGCTCACGACCATTGTCAAGTGTCACATGGAACGATCCACTCAGTGCGATGACCAACTGACGCAATTGCTTGTGGGCATGGCCACCACGGCTTTCGCCTCCTGGTACATCATACACCCAGTAGGCTCGTTTAATGTCAAACGGCACCATGCTGGCAGCCTCTGCAAATGTCAAATTACCACGTGGGTCGGTAATCTTTGGTAAATCGATAATTTGAATATCCATTTGTTTGCAGCAAAATACTTATATGCTCTTTCCTGTCACTTCAGCTTATCATAGGGGTCGGTGCCCAACACCGTCTTTGCCAGCCGCTTGGCCTTGTCACGAAGGGCGTTGACATCATCGCCCACCTCACCATAACATAACACCACACCCATACGACGACCTTTATGAGCCTCGGGTTTGCCGAAGATGCGAATGCGCGTACGGTCTTCCTTTAGAGCATCAACAAGATTATAGTCGAGCAACGAGCGGTCAACAGGTGTAGAGGCCTCCTTGGGCGACAGAATGACAGCCGAAGCACCTGCATGCTCCAAATGGATACCAGCAATTGGCAGACCAAGGACTGCACGAAGATGCAACTCAAATTCGCTCAGATTGGTGGTATGTCCCAGTGTCACCATACCAGTGTCGTGCGGACGCGGAGACAGTTCTGAGAAAATCACCTCACCTTGTTTAGTCAGGAAAAACTCCACACCCCAGATGCCGGCACCCGTCAGCGCTTGCGTCACCTTGTCAGCCATCTGCTGGGCCTGTTTCAGCGCAGTATCAGAAATCTTGTAAGGTTGCCATGACTCACGATAGTCGCCTGACTTCTGCACATGACCTATGGGCGGACAGAACAACGTGGGCCAGCCATGCTGCTGAGTAACGGTAAGCAACGTGAACTCAGAGTCAAAGTCGATAAACTCCTCAATAATCACCTCCTTTACATCACCACGCGAGCCCTCCATGGCTTCACGAAACGCCTGTTCCAACTCGCTCTCATTGTGCACATAGCTCTGACCGTGACCAGACGAGGACATCAGCGGCTTCACCACACACGGGAAACCAATCTCGTCGGCAGCGCGCTTGAACTCATCGAATGTCTTAGCATAGAAATATTTTGCTGTTCGCAGCCCCAGTTCCTTAGCGGCAAGGTCGCGAATGGCACGGCGGTTCATGGTGTAGTTGACGGCACGAGCCGACGGCACCACCTGAATACCTTGTTCCTCGAATTTAAACAGGCGTTCTGTGCGGATAGCCTCAATCTCTGGCACAATGATGTCAGGCTTGTGCTTGTTGACCACCGCTTCGAGCGCATCACCGTCGAGCATCGAGAACACTTCGCGTTCGTCGGCCACCTGCATGGCAGGGGCATTGTCGTATCTGTCACAAGCAATGACATACTGACCGGCACGCATGGCGGCAATCACAAATTCCTTGCCCAGTTCGCCTGAGCCTAATAACAATATCTTTTTCATCTGCCTTTATACATATTATCGTAATATTTCTGATAGTCACCTGAAGTAACGTTGTCGAGCCACTCCTGATTGTCAAGATACCAGCGGACAGTTTTCTCGATACCCTCCTCAAACTGGAGTGAAGGCTCCCAACCGAGTTCTCTCTGAAGCTTGCTGGAGTCAATAGCATAGCGCAGGTCGTGACCGGCACGGTCAGTAACAAAAGTGATGAGATCCATATCCTCTCCCTCCTTGCGACCCAACAGGCGGTCAACGGTCTTTATAACCACCTTGATAATGTCAATGTTCTTCCACTCATTGAAACCACCAATATTATAAGTTTCTGCTATCTTCCCGTTGTGGAAGATGACATCAATCGCACGGGCGTGGTCTTCTACATAGAGCCAGTCGCGAACATTCTCGCCTTTGCCATAGACCGGTAGTGGTTTGCGATGACGGATATTGTTGATGAATAGCGGTATCAGTTTTTCCGGGAACTGATAGGGACCATAGTTGTTGGAGCAGTTGGTTACAATGGTAGGCAAACCATAGGTATCGTGGAACGCACGAACAAAGTGGTCGCTACTTGCTTTGGAGGCGCTATAGGGTGAGTGCGGCTGGTACTTTAAATCCTCAGTAAAGAATTTCTCGCCGTATGCCAAATGGTGCTCACCACTAGATGCCTTCGTGGTAAATGGAGGTTTGATGCCTTCCGGGTGTGTCATCTCCAGCGCACCATAGACCTCGTCAGTAGAAATATGATAGAAACGTTTTCCGTCATATTTCTCAGGCAGGCTCTCCCAGTATAACTTGGAGGCTTGCAACAGCGACAATGTGCCCATCACGTTTGTCTGTGCAAAAGTAAAGGGGTCTTTTATGGAGCGGTCAACATGGCTCTCAGCAGCCAGATGGATAATACCATCCACCTTCTTGTCCTGCATCAGCTGGTAGAAGGCGTCGAAGTCGCAGATGTCCATCTTCACAAACTCATAGTTGGGCTTGTCCTCGATGTCCTTCAAGTTAGCGAGGTTGCCGGCATAGGTCAACTTATCCAAATTGATAATGTGGTAATCAGGATACTTGTTCACAAACAGGCGCACCACATGGCTTCCAATAAAGCCTGCGCCACCGGTAATTACAATTGTACGTTTCATATTGCTAATAATTATTTATCCAATTTTGTAAAGTGAACGATAACACTTATAACAAGACCAAAAACACACGCTAAAAGAAATCTTACTAAACGATTGATTTCCCAAAAATTTTCAAGCCAATCCGTAAAGATTGTAAACAGGAAATAACCTGCTATTAAAATCAAAGCAAATTTCAATTCCTTTGTTGAAATTTTATTCATATTCTTATCTCCCTAATGTAATAACTTCACAATCGGTGAATTTATTGCCTTCGATGGTCAATCTTACCAAGGTTCGCTCCTTGTGCCACCCTTGGAGACCGGCAGCACCAGGATTGATGTGCAACATATTGAGTGTCTTGTCAAACTTTATTTTCAGAATGTGAGAATGACCTGCCACAAAGAGCTGGGGCGGTGAGGCATAGAGCATAGAGCGCACGCTGTAATCATAGTTTCCAGGATAGCCGCCAATGTGCTTGATTAGCACATCTACATCCTCAACCTTAAAGCGGTTCAGTTCGCGATACATCAGTCGCAGGTCGCCACCATCACAATTGCCACAAACAGCACGGAAAGGACGGAAGGCTGCCAATCTTTCAGCAACCTCGACACTACCAATATCGCCCGCGTGCCATATCTCATCACAGGGTTCGAAATAGTGCAGGTATTTATCATCCCAGAAGGCGTGGGTATCGCTGATGATGCCTATTTTCTTCATAATAAGAGGTGAGATGTTAGGGAGTAGGGGTTAGGGGTATTTCAAAACGCTTGCGAACGAAATTGGCAATGATTTTCTCGGTCTCTACCATTCCTAAAATACTAGAATCAATGCAGAGGTCGTATGACTCGGCAGCCCCCCACTTCTTGCCTGTATAATAGTTATAGTACGAGGCGCGATGTCCCTCTGCCTGCAGAATAATGTGCTTGGCTTCCTTCGGTGTCACATCTTTGTGGGCAAGGATCTGTTCTACGCGATAGCGCATAGAAGCGGTAATGAAAACCGACAGTACATTGGGCATGTCGCGCAACACATAATCGGCACAGCGCCCTACAAAAACACAGCTTCCTTCACTGGCTGCCTTGCGGATGGCATCGCTTTGAAACTGAAATAGGCTCTCTTGCGAGAAATCAGGACTGTAAATGCCACTACCTCCACCTATATGAGGTGTTTGAATGCCCAGCAACGATTTGAAGAAACCTTTGTGCTCGTCATTACGTTCAAAAATCTTCTCGCTGAAGCCACTCTCCTTAGCCGCCAGATTCAGCAACTCACGGTCGTAATACTTCGCATGGAAATCCATAGCCAGCATGCGGGCGATATCGTGACCTCCACTACCCAGCTGGCGCCCTACACAAATGATGATATTCTTATTATTCATGATTTCTTTAACCTTTTCATATACCAGAACAGAAGTGGCAGTGTCATAACAAAAGAGCAGAAGTCACTGGCACACATAGAGTACCATACGCCATCCAGACCCAGAAACATGGGAAAAATGTACGCCATAGGTATCAGCAGGAAAAGTTGACGCGACAAGGATAGAAAGATACTGATTTTCACCTTTCCAATGCACTGAAAGAAATTGGTAATAACAGCTTGGGAGGCTACAACAAAGAACACCAGCATGTTAAGTCGGATGCCTCGTGCCGACATCGTCAATAGTGTCTCGTCAGTAGTAAATACACGAGCTATCTGCAGGGGAAAGAGCATTGACAGCAACCAGCCCACCAGCAGAATAGCAGTAGACACTGCAATTGTCTGCCACAAGCAGTGAAACATACGGTCAAACTTCTCAGCCCCGTAATTATAGCCCACAATGGGCTGCATGCCTTGGTTCATACCCATCACAAACATAAACAGAACCATAACCACCGAGTTGGCAATGGAGTAAGCCCCCACAGCCATGTCGCCACCATAGTGCACGAACTGGTTATTCATAAAGATAACCACCACGCAAGCCGTCGCATTCATCAAAAAAGGTGAGATGCCAATGGAGATGATATTACGTACAAGATCACTCTTCAGACGATAAATGCCACGCTTCAGGTGGAGTAGCTCGTTCTTGTCAGAGAATATCCACATCTGCCAGCATAAGGCTAGTGTTTGAGAAGTTACCGTAGCCAAAGCTGCCCCACGGATGCCCCAACGAAGCCACCACACAAAGGCGATGACTAACAGAATGTTGCACCCTACAGTAAACAGGGTGGCATACATGGCATGACGAGGTTTTCCTGCTGCCCGTAACACAGCATTCATACCAAAATACATGTGAGTAATCATGTTACCCAGCAAGATAACCGTCATGAATTCACGAGCATAGGGCAACGTCACCTCGCTAGCACCAAAGAACAGCAATATAGGGTCAAGGAACAACAAACAAACCGCCATGAAGAGAAAGCCGATGATAAGATTCAGCGTCACTGTATTACCTAAGAGATATTCTGCCCGCTTATAGTTGCGCTGACCCAGATTCACAGAAATGCATGTCGAGGCACCGACTCCCACAGCAGCGCCAAAAGCACCACTCAGATTCATAAAAGGAAATGTAATGCCAAGACCCGCTATAGCTTCTGGGCCCACCATCTGACCTATCATAGCGCGGTCAATAATGTTATATAGACTCGATGCTGTCATAGCTACAATTGCCGGAAGAGCATATTGAGCTAGCAATGATCCTACAGGCTTGGTACCTAATTCTAATGTTGACTGTTTGTTGTCCATCAATAAAAATAATGTGCAAAGGTACGAATTTGTAAGAACAATACAAAACAAAATAACGTTTTTTCTCTTTTCACTTTCTTCTTTTCCGTTTTTTTCGTAACTTTGCAGTCAAATTACACTATTACTAACAAAAAAAATATGCGACGACTGATATTTCTACTGATTATCCTGTGCACAACGACGGCTGTTTTTGCTGCTAATGTGGCAGAACGCGTCAAATACAAAGCAGGGATATCATTTATCTATAGGCTCTACCTCACTGACAAAAAAGGAACTCCATATACACTAGACCGGCCTTCACGATACCTATCCAGCCGCTCTATAGACCGCAGGAAACGGCAACATTTATCCATAGACTCCACCGACCTGCCAGTCAACCCTGCCTATATCAAGCAAATAGAACGACGGGGGGCTACCATTTTGGGTAACAGCCGATGGCAGAATACTGTGTTGGTCAGCCTAAACGACAGCAACGGCATACAGCGTTACAGGCAGTTGCCGTTTGTAAGCTCATGCAAATTGGTATGGCAGGCTCCAGACTCTATCACGCCTACTGCCAATCGCCACAAATATCAAGAGGAGTTAGAAGCGCATTTCTATACCGAAGGACAACCTTACGGCAAGTCATACGAGCAGATTAGCACGCTGCAAGGTCACCGACTGCACGACATCGGCATGCAGGGAGAGGGAATGGTGATTGCCATTCTTGACGGAGGTTTTAAGAACGTTGATCGTATTCCCGTCTTTCAGAAGATGGACATCCGAGGATGGCAGGATTTCGTCAAGCCACAATCACCAACGCTCTTTGCCGAGACCGACCATGGCACGAAAGTACTTTCGGCAATGGCATCCATGCAACCTTATTACTATATCGGAACAGCTCCTAAGGCCAGCTACTGGCTGCTGAGATCTGAAGACCAGCAGACTGAGCAAGAGGTAGAAGAAGACTTCTGGACTATGGCTGCAGAATTTGCCGACTCCGTAGGTTGCGACCTCATCAACTCGTCTTTAGGCTATAATGAATATGACCAGCAAGGTATGTCATATAAACAATGGCAGCTGGACGGACGTACGGCATTTGTGAGCCAGTCAGCCTCCATGCTGGCAAGAAAAGGGATTATTCTCGTCAACTCGGCAGGGAACTCCGGCATGGGGCCATGGAAGAAAATCGGTGTACCTGCCGATGCCGACTGCATTCTTACCGTTGGTGCCATTACAGCTGACGAACCACGCCACATTGCCCCTTTCAGTTCCGTTGGGCCTTCACAGGACGGACGCATTAAACCCGATGTGGTAGCTATCGGCTCTCCCGCTTTCATCATCAATGGACGAGGAGCTATCATGCAAGATATGGGTACCTCATTCTCAACACCTATAATTTGCGGATTGACTGCGTGTCTATGGCAGGCTCTGCCGTTTCTGACCGCCGAAGAAATCATCAATCTTGTCCGACAGTCGGGTGATAACTATAAACACCCCGACAATATTTATGGCTACGGGCTGCCCAACTTCTGGACCGCCTACATGACAGGTAAACTTTTACTAAAAAAGAGGGATGAAAGTAGGAAGAAGTGAACGTAGCTATACACTGAGTGGGCTGAATGCTCTTGTCCGCGAAGCTATTGAGGCGGAGCTTCCCGACGAATACTGGGTTGAAGCAGAGTTGTCTGAATGCCGAGAACGAGGGGGGCACTGCTATATGGAGCTGGTGGAAAAGGACGACCGCACCAACACGCCCATAGCCCGTGCCTCAGCCAAGTGTTGGCGCCAGACCTGGCAAATGTTACAGCCCGCCTTTGAAAGAACGACTAGTCAGCCTCTGCGAGCGGGGCTAAAAGTCCTGCTACGTGTCTATGCCCAATTTCATGAGGCTTATGGCTTCTCGTGGATAGTCACAGACATAGACCCCACATATACCATTGGCGACATGGCTCGCAAGCGCCAGGAGATTATCCGTCAGCTAAAGGAAGAGGGTGTCTTTGACCTGCAGCGCGAACTCCACATTCCGATGTTTGCCCAACGTATTGCCGTAATCTCAGCTGCTGGAGCTGCCGGCTATGGCGACTTCGTTCGCCAACTGGAAGACAACGCCTACGGATTGTATTTCAAGGTGACTTTGTTCCCAGCCGTGATGCAAGGTGAACAGGTCGAACAGAGCATTATCAGTGCGTTAGAGCGAATCTATTCGCTGACCTCCGACCCCTCACCTCTCGCTCCGAAATTCGATGTCGTCTGCATCCTGCGTGGTGGTGGAGCAACAGCCGACTTGAGTGGCTTCGACACGTTGGCACTGGCTGAAAACGTGGCACAATTTCCGCTGCCTGTCATTACAGGCATTGGCCACGAACGCGACGAGAGCATTCTTGACATGGTGAGCCATACGCGCGTGAAAACCCCAACAGCTGCTGCCGCCTTGCTGGTAGACCACCTTAAAGGGGTTTTAGAGCGGATAGAACAGGCTGAAACGGCTGTCTCCAACTATATCAGCAACTGCCTGCTGAGGCAGCAACAACGCATCGCACAACTGACTACGCTCATCCCCACCCTTGCCATGAGGATGGTGAGCGAACAGCGCCATAGGGTGGAACTGTTAGCAAACCGCCTTCCCGTAGCCATCGAACGCAGGCTGACCAACCAGAAGCACCGAATGGAAAGCCTAGAGCTGCAATTGAAGGGTTTCGACCCACAGCTGTTGCTCAGTCGTGGATACAGCATCACCCTGCATCAGGGACGGGCAGTAAGAGACCCCAATCAGCTGAAACCTGGCGACGAGATAGAGACACGGGTAGAGAAAGGAGTTATCACATCAGTCATCAAATAAAGCAAACAAGATATGGAAAACCTTAAATACGAGGAAGCGCTGAAGGAACTGGAAACCATCGTCCGTAAGATGGAGGCCAACGAATACGACATTGACCAACTGGCAATACAACTGAAGAAGGCGCAGGAACTGATAAAGTTCTGCAAGGACAAGTTGACCAAAACGGAAGAGGAACTGCAGAAAATTAAGCTTGAGGCATAAAGGCGTTTTTAGCAACATGCCGTTTTACTACCAGCAACATGCCGTTTTGCTCATAGCAACATGCCGTTTTACTCATAGCAACATGGCATATCCCTCGCTGAGACATGATTTTTTCTTTGTTAAATAATACTGATTGGTGCAAAAAACAACCCAAAATGTTGCACCTCTGCGCAAAAATTTGTACTTTTGCACACAAAAAGCAACATCAAACGAAAATTAACAATATGAAAAATTTAGACTGGGCTAACCTGTCGTTCGGTTACATGAAGACCGACTACAATGTACGCTGTTACTATCGTGACGGCCAATGGGGCGAGATTGAAGTCTGCTCCGACGAGTATCTGAAACTACATATGGCAGCTACCTGCCTGCACTATGGCCAAGAGGCTTTCGAAGGTCTGAAGGCTTATCGATGCAAGGATGGCAAGGTGCGAATATTCCGCGTGAAGGACAATGCAGAGCGCCTGCAGTCCACCTGCCGCGGCATCTTGATGCCTGAACTGCCCACAGAAAAGTTTGTGGAGATGGTAAAAAAAGTGGTACGCCTGAACCAAGAGTGGATTCCTACCTGTGAGAGTGGTGCCACACTGTACATCCGTCCGCTGCTGATTGGCACCTCTGCCCAAGTAGGTGTTCATCCTGCCAAGGAGTACTGCTTCTTGATTTTTGTTACTCCAGTAGGTCCATACTTCAAGGGAGGCTTCTCCAGCAATCCCTACGTTATCATTCGTGAGTATGACCGCTCTGCTCCCCTTGGAACAGGTAAGTACAAGGTCGGTGGCAACTATGCTGCCTCGCTCTTTGCCAATAATCTGGCGCATGAGAAAGGCTATGCCTGTGAATTCTATCTTGATGCGAAGGAAAAGAAATACATAGACGAATGCGGTGCTGCTAACTTCTTCGGCATCAAGGACAACACCTACATCACGCCGAAGTCTACCTCTATCCTACCCTCTATCACCAACAAGAGCCTGATGCAGGTGGCTGAGGATTTAGGTATGAAAGTTGAGCGCCGTCCTATTCCTGAAGAGGAACTGGAGACTTTTGAAGAAGCTGGTGCCTGCGGAACCGCCGCCGTCATCTCACCCATCTCCTACATTGACGATCTTGAAACCGGCAAGCGCTACGACTTTGGAGAGAAGCCCGGCCCTTGGTCGAAGAAACTGTTTGACACCCTGCGCGGCATCCAGTATGGCGAGATAGAGGACAAGCACGGCTGGACTACTGTTGTCATTGAGTAATAAAAAGGTTAAAACAAACAATTAAAGGCAATGAAAAGCAATCAAGAATTTAAGAATTTGGCTTTAGCTGATTTGGAAGGAAACTGGGCAAAGTTTGCCATAGCGACACTTCTTTTGTTTTTTATCTCTGGTGGTGTTGGTGCCGCTTTTGACATCTTCTTCTTTCGAGGTACAAGTAATCTTTGGTCACTATTATGTCTACCCTTAACGTGGGGATACGATGTTCTATTTCTACGACTAATACGCAAAGAACATTCCAACGTTGAACGTATGTTCGACGGCTACAAGGATTTCGTTCGTGTTTTTCTGTTAGTTCTGCTGAAGAGCATTGCCGTACTAATAGGATTCTGCCTGTTTATCGTTCCTGGTATAATCCTTGCTTTAGGATTTGCAATGTCAGACTACATCTTAGCCGATGACAAGGAAATCAGTTCCTATGATGCATTAAAAGAAAGCTGGAGTTTGATGAAATCGCATAAGACACAGTTGTTTTGGCTGTCATTGAGTTTTATCGGATGGATCATTTTGAGTTTCCTGACTCTTGGCATTGGCTTCTTGTTCCTTTGTCCTTATATGGAGACCACTCTTGCTCATTTCTACGAAGAACTGAAAACTGACAGTATCATATAATGGGAAAAGGCAAGCTGGCTAAATTTGCCGACATGGAAACCTATGAGAACGTGTTCCAATACCCTTATTCGGTAGTGGAGCACGTTCCCTTTGCTATGCGGGGGCACTGGCATGAGCAATACTTTCACAACCAGAACCCAATTGTATTGGAACTGGGTTGCGGAAAAGGCGAATATGCTGTAGGACTTGCCAAAATGTTTCCCGATGTCAATTTCATAGGTGTTGACATTAAGGGCGCACGCATGTGGACAGGTGCCACACAGGCGCTGCAAGAAGGGCTGAAGAATGTTGCATTTCTGCGTACCAATATAGAAATCATCGAGCGCTTTTTCTCGCCAGGTGAGGTGAGTGAAATTTGGCTAACATTCAGTGACCCGCAGATGAAGAATCCACGAAAGCGTCTCACCTCAACGTGGTTTCTCAACCGCTATCGGGAATTTCTTGTTGATGGCGGCCTCATTCACCTAAAGACAGACTCTAATTTCCTCTTCACCTATACCTCTTGTATGGTAGAGAAAAACCATCTCCCGGTATTGATAAAGACTACCGATCTTTACGCCACAGCATGCAAAGACTCAATTGCTGCCAGCATACAGACCTACTACGAGTCCATGTGGCTGGAGCGTGGCATCAGCATAAAGTATCTTAAATTCTGTCTGCCGCGTGAAGGAATGTTGGAAGAGCCCGATGTTGAGATAGAATTAGACGAATACCGTTCTTACCACCGCTCTAAACGCAGTTCGAAAAACAAAGCAAAATAGATAAACGGATATGACATTATACCCTAAACTCATCATGGATGCGCTGGCAACGGTAACATATGCCGGCACTAAGAAAAATCTAGTTGATAGTGGCATGGTTGCTGACCAGCCCGCTATAGACAGCGAGCACAACAAGGTTACCGTCGTACTGGAGTTCCCACGGGAGACGGACCCTTTTCTGAAGTCTACCATCAAGGCTGCCGAAGCTGCTATCAAGTACCACTGTGGCAAGGACGTGGAAGTAAGCATCCAGACCGAATTCAAGTCGAAACCTCGCCCTGAAGTGGGACAACTATTACCTGGCGTGAAGAATATCATCGCTGTCAGCTCAGGCAAGGGTGGTGTTGGTAAAAGTACAGTATCAGCCAACCTCGCCATAGCACTGGCGCGGCTGGGTTACAAGGTAGGTCTACTCGATACCGACATCTTCGGCCCCAGTATGCCCAAGATGTTCCACGTTGAGGATGAACGTCCTTATGCTGTTAAAGTTGACGGACGAGACCTCATCAATCCTATAGAGGCGTATGGTGTAAAACTTCTTTCTATTGGCTTTTTCGTATCACCTGATACGGCAACGCTATGGCGTGGCGGTATGGCCACGAGTGCGCTGAAGCAACTAATTGCCGATGCCGACTGGGGCGAGTTGGACTACTTCATTCTGGACACGCCTCCTGGAACCAGCGATATTCACCTGACACTGCTACAGACGCTCAGCATCACCGGTGCTATCATTGTGTCAACACCGCAGCAGGTTGCATTAGCTGATGCCCGAAAGGGTATAGACATGTATCGCAACGAGAAGGTCAACGTGCCCATCCTCGGACTAGTTGAAAATATGGCATGGTTCACTCCTGCCGAACTGCCCGAAAATCGTTACTACATCTTCGGCAAGGAAGGCTGTAAAAAGTTGGCAGAGGAAATGCAAGTACCCTTATTGGCACAAATACCGTTGGTGCAGAGTATCTGCGATAGTGGTGACAAAGGAGAACCTGCCGCACTGAGCAGCGAGACTGCCACTGGGTTGGCTTTCATCAACCTGGCACAAAGTGTGGTAACGGTAGTTAATCGTCGGAACAAGGAATTACCCAAAACGAAAATCATCAATACACATTAAAACAATGAAGAAACTACTTTCTAGCGTGGCTGTCATCCTGATGATGATTCCCACAGTCTTACAGGCACAAGACTACAGTAAATACTATGACAACCTGCCCGTCAAGATGGAACAGGTTAAAGCTCCTGTCATTCCTGCCAACGAGGTAAGCATCACCGAAGTCGGCGGTGTTGGCGACGGTGTCACACTGAATACCGCTGCTTTCGAGAACGGTATTAAGAAACTCACCAAGATGGGCGGCGGTCGTTTAAGCGTTCCCCAGGGGGTATGGCTCACAGGTCCCATCCAATTAAAGGATAACATCGAACTGCATTTGGACAAAAATGCTATCATACAGATGTCTGCCGACAAGTCGTTGTTTGTCGACCCTAAGAAGCCCAATGGTAAATGCCTGGTGGGCATAAAAGCTTCGAAACGTAAGAATATTGCCATCACTGGCGAAGGCATCATTGATGGAAACGGTGACCATTGGCGTCCTGTAAAGCGTGGAAAAGTGAGCGATGTGGAATGGAGCAAATACATAAATGTCATCGGAGGTATAGTGAAGGGAGAGGACAAGAACGCACTGTTCTATCCGTGGGATGACAAAGCTGGTTATGCCAACATCGCCGACACCCCTGAAAAGCAAGAAGGTAAACGTGTCGACCTGATACGGTTTGAGAGTTGCGAGAACATTCTCGTTCAGGGTGTCACCATTCAGAACTCACCGAAGTTCCACCTGCACCCCTGTTTCTCCAAGAACGTTATCATTGATGGCGTAACGGTACGCTGCCCTTGGAATGCACAGAACGGCGATGCTATCGACTTTTCTGATGTTAACGTCGGCCTTATTGTCAACAGCACTGTCGATGCCGGCGATGACGGACTCTGCATGAAGAGTGGTAACTATAAGCCTGATGCTCCTGCAAACGGCTGCATAGACATTCTCATTCAAAACAATACCGTCTATCATGCCCACGGCGGCTTTGTGCTGGGCAGTGAGACACAACAAGCCATGCGTCGCATCGTGGTACGCAACTGCCGATTCAGCGGTACCGACTCTGGTCTGCGCTTCAAGAGCGGACTTGGACGTGGCGGCAAGACGGAGCAGATGTTCATTTCTGACATCTTCATGACCGACATCAAGGACGAGGCCATCGTCTTCCAGTGTGACTACTTCGACAAGCCTGCCGGCAGCAAAAAGAAAGATCCCTCATACACCGACTTCACTGAGGAGCAGCGTCAGTTCGTACCCATCTTCCAGGATATCCATATTGACAACGTCGTATGTCGTGGAGCCAAGACGGCTATCAAAGCAAGCGGTAATCTGGGACTTGGTGCCGAACACAACACAGAGAAATTCGTCCGCGACATTGACATCAAGAACACCACTATTGTTTACCAGAAAGACGGTAAACTAATTGATGAAAACACCGCTAAATTGAATCTGACAAATGTCAAGCTGATTCCAGCTAAACAGCAGTAATAATGAACGAGCAGCAGAACACAGAACAAGCACAACAGGCTGAAGGGAGGGTGAATCCCTTCTTTCAGCCCTATCATACTCCGCACGACACCGTGCCCTTTGACCGCATCCGAATAGAAGATTACGAGGAAGCTTTCATGGAGGGCATCCGTCGTGATAACGAGCAGATAGAGAAGACCATCAACAATCCTGAGAAACCCACCTTCGATAACACCATCATCAACACGGAGGAGGACGAGGGCTACTACGACCTGCTAAGTCGTGTTTCAACCGTATTTTTTAACCTACTCAGTGCTGAGACCAACGACGAAATGGATGCGTTGGCCCAGAAGATGCAACCCATTTTGACGCAACATGCCAACGATGTACGGTTGAATCCCCGTCTTTTTGAGCGCATCCGCAAGGTTCACCTGCATCACCGACGACTGACTCCTGAGGAGAAAATGCTGCTCGACAACTGCTATAACGGCTTTGTACGCTCAGGTGCACTTCTTGATGAAAACGGAAAAGCCAAACTCAGACAGCTGACTGAAGAAGCTTCGATGCTTTCATTGCAGTTCTCGCAGAACCTACTGAAAGAACAGAAAGCTTTCACACTCGATATTACTGACGAGAGTCTGCTTGACGGACTGCCAGAAACAGCTCGTGAAGCTGCTGCTCTCACCGCCAAGGAACAAGGAAAACAGGGATGGGTGTTCACCCTTGACATGCCGAGTTACTCTCCGTTCATGACCTACTCTACACAGCGTGAATTGAGGAAGCAACTCTATATGGCACGCAACACATTGTGCACCCACGACAATAGCGAGAATAACCTCAAAATCTGCAAACGGCTTATCAACCTGCGGCGCGAGATTGCACAACTACTGGGATATAAGACTTATGCCGACTATGTGCTGAAACGCCGTATGGCATCCAATAGTCGTAACGTTTACCGCTTGTTGGATGACTTGATTGAAGCCTATAAGCCAACAGCCCTCAAGGAGCGTGAGGATTTGAAGAAACTGGCGAAGGGAGAAATGAAACCTTGGGACTCGGGATTCTATTCTCATAAGTTGCAGATGAAGAAGTATAACCTGGACCAAGAAATGCTTCGCCCTTATTTTGAACTGAAGAATGTCATCAAGGGGGTCTTTGGTCTGGCTAACAAGCTGTACGGTATTACCTTTAAGGAGAATAAAGACATCCCCGTCTACCATCCTGACGTGAAAGCCTATGAGGTATTCGACAAGGATGGTTCGTTTCTTGCTGTCTTCTACGCCGACTTTCATCCTCGTAAAGGCAAGCAGGGTGGTGCCTGGATGACGGAGTACCAAGGACAATATATCGACAAGAAAGGAGAAAACATACGTCCGCATGTCTCGGTGGTGATGAACCTCACCAAACCTACCGAGGAAAAGCCTGCACTGCTCACATTGGGCGAGGTAGAGACTTTTCTTCATGAGTTTGGACACTCGCTGCACGGCATGTTTGCCAACACCCGATTCGAGAGTCTCAGTGGCACCAACGTTTGGTGGGACTTCGTGGAACTGCCCTCGCAGTTTATGGAGAATTTCGCTGTCGAAAAAGACTTCCTCCGTACCTTTGCCTTTCACTATCAGACGGGTGAGCCGATTCCTGATGAGCTTATACGTCGTATCGTTAAGAGTCGAAACTTCATGGCCGCAACCGCCTGTTTGCGACAAGTCAGTTTCGGACTGCTCGACATGGCTTATTATACACAACGAGAGGCTTTTACTGCCGACATCATCCCTTTTGAGAAGAAAGCATGGAAGAAAGCCATTCTTGGTGAGCAGTTGAAGGACACCTGCATGACAGTACAATTCTCGCATATCATGGCAGGCGGCTATGCTGCAGGCTATTACTCATACAAATGGGCCGAAGTGCTCGATGCCGATGCTTTCAGCGTCTTCAAACGCCACGGCATCTTCGACCAGAAGACAGCCCAGCGTTTCCGTGACGAAGTACTGTCAAAGGGCGGTACGGAACATCCTATGACGCTCTATAAGCGTTTTCGCGGCGGCGAGCCTACCATCGAAGCCCTGCTCCGCCGCAACGGCATCAAGAAGAAACCTAATTAAAGAGGATTATTGTTACTTAAACATATGGACAAAGAGAAGCAACAGCGTTTTGACAAGCGTTATCTGGAGATGGCGCGCATTTGGGCCCAAAACAGCTACTGCCAACGCAGGAAGGTAGGGGCTTTGGTTGTAAAGGGCGGTATGATAATCAGTGACGGCTACAACGGCACGCCCTCAGGCTTCGAGAATGTCTGCGAAGACGAGACTGGTGTCACCAAACCTTATGTGCTGCATGCTGAGGCCAACGCCATCACCAAGTTGGCGCGTTCGTCGAACAACAGCGATGGTGCCACCATCTACATCACAGCATCACCCTGTATTGAGTGTGCAAAACTCATCATTCAGGCTGGTATCAAGCGTGTTGTCTACGGCGAGAAATACCGTCTTACGGATGGCGTTGAATTGTTAGAGCGAGCTGGTATCGAAGTTGTCTATCTTGGAGAATAGACGTACACTGGCTGTGCGACATTACTATATAACGGAATAAAGAGCTTACGAATGTCATGACAAACAAAAAGAATAGTCGGTTCATGCCCATGGTGATGGCGCTGTGCGTTGTCATTGGTATTTTGATTGGAACTTTCTATGCCAATCATTTCTCTGGCAACAGACTAAGCATCATCAATACCAGCAGTAACAAGTTGAATAACTTGCTGCACATCATCGATGACCAATACGTTGATACGGTGAATATCAACGACCTGGTAGAGAAAGCTATGCCCCAGATTTTGGCTGAACTGGATCCCCACTCTGTCTATATCTCTGCCAAGGATGTGGAGATAGCCAATGACGACCTGCGCGGTTCATTCTCTGGTGTAGGTATCGAGTTCACCATCCGTCAAGACACGTTGCACGTACAACAGGTTATCGGCAATGGCCCAGCAGAGCGTGCTGGCGTGATTGCCGGCGACAAGATTGTTCAGATTGATGACAAGCCGTTTACAGGCAAGCAAGTAACCAACGAGGAAGCCATGCACCGACTGAAAGGACCAAAAGACACCAAGGTAAAACTCGGTATCATGCGCTTTGGCGAGAAGAAAATTCGACACATTGTCGTTACACGTGGTGAGATTCCTACCAAAAGTGTCACCGCCACCTATATGCTTGACGACAATACGGGCTATATCCGTATTAAGAATTTTGGCGAGAACACCTACCCTGAGCTACTCATCGCCTTGGCGAAACTCTCTCAGCAAGGATTCCACGGTCTGTGCATCGACTTACGCGGCAACACGGGAGGATACCTCCAGTCGGCAGTCCAGATTGCCAACGAATTCCTACCTAAGAATCGGCTCATTGTCTATACCCAAGGGCGCAAATCTCCCCGTCAAGATTACCGTAGCGATGGGCGCGGCTCATACCAACAGCTGCCTCTCGTCATTCTCATTGACGAAACCTCTGCCTCCGCATCTGAAATCCTGGCAGGTGCCATTCAAGATAACGACCGAGGCACCATCATTGGGCGGCGCTCCTTCGGCAAGGGACTGGTACAACAACCTATCTCCTTCGGCGACCAGTCTATGATACGCCTCACCATCGCACGCTACTACACTCCATCAGGACGTTGCATCCAGAAACCTTATGTGGCGGGTGACAACAAAGACTATGAAGAGGATATTCTGACACGCTATGCCCATGGAGAGTTCTTCTCACAAGACAGCATTAAGCATAAGGGCAAGGCTTATCATACCATCAAGGGCAGAACTGTCTATGGTGGCGGCGGCATTACACCCGACATTTTTGTTGCCGAGGATACAACCGACATCACTTCCTACTATAAGCAAGCCTCCATGAGCGGTCAAATTATCATGTTTGCCTATTCCTATACTGATGAGAATCGCCAGAAACTTTCCCAATACGCTACGACACAGGAGTTGGCTGACTATCTAAAGAAACAGAACATTGTCGATCAATTTGCCACCTATGCCGACAAGAACGGGCTGAAACGCCGCAACCTTATGATACAGCGTTCACACCGCTTGCTGGAGCGTTATCTCGTCAGCCGAATTATTTACGGCATGCTGAAGGAGGAGGCGTGGATACAATACCTCAACAGCGACGACCCTGCCATCACCGAAGCACTAAAGGTAATCAGCCATCTTTAGCAAAACCGTATGTCGGCAATCACCTGATTGCCGACATATTTGTTTAACTTCTCTGTCAGCATCTGCCGCTGTATGAACAAATCGTGACGAAGCGCAGGATTCGATAACCGCACATAAAGCGTCTGGTTGTAGATATACGCATTCAGCGTATAGCGCGCTACCACAGGACCAGCCACTACTGGCCATGCCTCAACCAAGCGTTTCTGCAGCAAGGGAGTCTCCAGGCCCTGCTCGTGCAGTGCCTTCAGCAATATATCTTTTAGCTCACAAACCTCACGTTTAAACATGTCACCCTTCTAAACTTCAAACTATCCTCCCCTCTTCCACATGAAATAGCTTATAGTCCCTCACCGAGTCACTCAATATCTGGTCCAGATGGTCGCGGTTAGTATCCGTAATAAATATCTGTCCAAAGTTGTCGCTAGCAACCAACCGCACTATCTGCTCCACCCTACCAGCATCCAACTTATCAAAGATATCGTCCAGCAACAGTAGCGGCGTAGTGTGTGATGCCGTACGCTTCAGGAAATCAAACTGCGCCAGCTTCAAGGCTATCACGTACGTTTTGTTCTGTCCCTGTGAGCCCTCACGCTTCATGGAGTGTCCGCCCAGCGTAAACTCCAGGTCATCGCGATGTACGCCATGCAGCGAGTAGCCTACAGCCAAGTCCTTCTGACGGTCACGCTGAATCACTTCCAACAACGGTCCCCGTTGGCAATGCGACACATATCTCAGTCCCACCACCTCTTTTCCGCCACTGATGTACTCATAATACTGCTGAAACAACGGAGTCAATTCCTCCACAAACGCCGTTCGTTTAGCGAAGAGTTCTTCACCAGCCTCAGCCATCTGCTCCTCCCATAGCTGCATCAGCAGCGCGTCATACGTCAAGCCGTTCCCCTGAGGAGCTCCGCCGTCAGCCCCCCTCAGTAGCGTGTTACGCTGCTGGCAAGCATTGTTATAGCGACTCAGTGCGTCAATATACGAGCGGTCATACTGTGAGATTACCATATCCATCAGATGCCGGCGCTCCTCACTGCCGCCTTCTATCAAGAGCGAGTCCGCTGGCGACACCACCACCAGCGGTATTAGTCCAATGTGTTCCGACAACCGCTTATACTCCTTCTTGTTGCGTTTAAAGTGTTTCTTCTGTCCGCGTTTCATGCCCACCGAGATGACCAATCTTTCATCGTTCATCGTTAATCTTTCATCTCCATACTCCCCCTCCAGCATGCAGAACGACTCGTCGTGGCGTATCACCTGCGCATCTATAGGATTGCTGGCAGAGCGACAGAACGACAGGTAATAGACGGCATCCAGCACATTCGTCTTGCCCATGCCGTTACGACCTATGAAACAGTTCATATTAGGCGACAACTCCAGTTGAGCCTCGCCAATATTCTTATAGTTCAAGACGGTAAGTCTGTTCAGTATCATCTTACTTATCGGGTCTTAGGAATAAAGGGAGCTTCTTCCACCTCTTCCTCGAAGTCATCACCAGTGGCCGTCGATGACGATTTGCCTGATGTTGAGGGGGTAGTTGTCGGCGAGTTCACACTGTTCGGTTCGTCTGTAGCGCTCACACTTGTACTTTGGCTATTGTTTCTTCTACCCTTGCTGCGCTTGCTCCTTTTTTCCTTCTTATTACTTGTGACAGTCTCTGTCTCTTCCGTCTTCACCTCTTCTTCCTTGTCAGACTTCAGGTGATTGTTGTAAAAACAATAGGCACCATAGGCTGCGAGCAGCAGGATAAGTAGTTTGAGAAAATTTTTCATATCACTTCTTGAAACTTGTTAATATTACTTCTTCTTTCGCACCGTCATGTCATACAGCACGTACTGTCCTGAGCGCTCTTCGCCACACTCCAGCCAGAACATGAGTTGGTGGCACTTATTGATAGGCACCGTGACGGTTGTTGGTTTCATCTCGTTGTAAACCCAATATTCACCTACCATTACCTGATCAGCAAAGACGCAGAGTTTTACTGGCGGCGCCGTGATGGTCTTGCCTTCGGGATCGGTAATGAGCTTGGTAGGATCGGAGAGCCCCTCAAACACCTGCCGCATGGGGTCGACATAAGGCGACTTGCAGGCTACAGTAAATGTCAGTTCATCATATTCACCGTATGGATTAAAGGCACATGCCGATGACTGGTGCCCACCTGCCGAGAAGAGCGAGAACACGCCGAAGTTCAGACCGTTCTTATGGAGCTTATCGATGGCTTCTTTATTACCCTTCTCCGCCTCCTGTGCTGCTCCTATCATACCTGCCACGCCACCGTCGCCAGCCGTCGTGCCCGAGTAGGCTCCAAAGTCGCTGCCACCTGACATCGCTCCACCGGCTCCTGTAAGGAACATAAAGGCTGCATTGAGCGGTGTAATGTTCTCCAGCGCAAACGGTATGTTGGTTTCGAGCATGACGCCCTTGTATATCTTCATGCCGTCTTTCATCTGGAAGTAGCGACGCATGGAGCCGCCGTTCTGGAAGCAGTCGTTGAAGTCGAAGTTGGTCAGTGTGGAAAGGAAGCGGCCCACATAATGGTAGTAAGGCTGCTTGCACAGGTCGATGAGGTCGATGGAGTCTGGACATTCTGGTATAGGATGTGAGAAAAGTTCACTGTTGTCCTTCACCTCACCGCGATAAAGCGTGATGTCGCCAATACCGAAGTAACTGTCACGCTGCTGGTAGGTGCCGGGCTTGGCAAAGGTCAGCAGGCGGCACTTGTTGAGCGGCACGATGAACCGTTGGTTAGGCCACGTGACGTGTATCATCGTGTCAAGCACTACCCTGTCGTCGCACTTTATGATGATGCGGTCATCCGACTGTGTGCGCCGTTTAGTCAGCGCACCGACAGTAAACGACAGGTAGTCGAACTCGTTGGCCAAGTCATATGACCAGTAGGCCGATACTTTCTCGTCAAGCAGTGTCTTTCCTGGGGTCAGGATAAAGCCCTCGGAGAATTTCTCGCCCCCCATCGAGAAGGTGATGTAGTCGCTTGAGCCGTCAAAGAGACTCTTCTCATAGCCAGCGACGCCCTGAACGGAGAATGGCTTTATGTTCTGAATGAGCGGGCACATATCGGGCAGCGCAGACAGGCGTTTCTTCGAGCCGTTGACAAGTCCTGGCTTGGGCACTTTAGCCATGTCATAGCCTGTGGGGTATGCAAAGATGTTGACGATGCCAAAGGTGATGCCGCCATTCAGCCGGCTGTGCTCGTCAATGCTGTAGAAAGCCAATTGGTTGACCCCCTTCACGTCAAGCACCACGCGCTCTGCCAGGTCATCCTGTTTCATGCGCTTTTCGTAGATAATCTTTCCGTCAGCCTTTACCGTCATCCACCCCGTAGCACCGCTGGCCTGGTTGTCGCGAGGTCCCACGATGAACGACAACTTGTCGTATTTCTTCTGCAACCAGAAATAGGCGAACGACTCATTATGTCCCATAAACGCCTCATTGGCAGAAAACTGAATACCCGTCTTGTAGGTCACACGGTTAATACTGATATCGTTAGAGCGTTGATGCTCTGGCACGTCAGGTCGCTTGGTGATGGCATGCATCCATTTTGTGAAATAGGGATAGAGTTGACCTACCAACTGCACGCGGTCGGTGGTAGGAATCTTGTCCAGCGTGGTGCGCATAGGGATGAATTTCTCTGTCGGCTTCCATAGCTTGGCGACAGCAAAGGCTACCGCCTGTTCACCACCACGGTGGTCGAAACGCAACTGTTGCACGCCCTTGATGTCGAGCACCACTTCCTGTGGCGCATCATAGACGTGTATCACTTTGTCGAGTATCTTCTTGCCGTCAGCTTTGACAGTGACAATGGCATTGTTCTCGTCACTATGTTGATAGGAGTCGCCCAGTGGTCCCAGCACAAAACTCATCTTCTCGTAGCCTTGCGGCAGGTCGAAGACGATGAACCCTGGTTGGTTGCTGGCGACGAGTCCGGCACGGCCGGAACGCATGATGAAGCCATTGGAGTAATGATAGCCGCCTACCACCATGTCCTCTTCCTTCTTACTGCTGTAAGTGCTATAGTGACGCTCGCTGCTGGGTTTCAACTTCTCAATGACATAAGTTTGAGCCGGCACAGGGAGCAGGGCAAACAGGCACCCGGTTATGAAGGCCAATAGACGTTTGTTCAGAAGCACTCGTTGCATATTCATTGTTCTTTTTGAGTAAATAAATTCAAACTTCAAACCTGATTGCGGTTTTCCCGCAAAGGTACACAAAATTTCGTAGAAAGCCAAGCTTTCCGCAGTTTTTTTATCGTCGTAAAGACGCATTCCGTCAATTTTGCGCATCAATCCGTAAAAACAAATAATTTTCCACCCTCAGCGATGCCTATTTTCAAAAAAATATGTATCTTTGCCCTTGCTATGAATATTTCTTCATTCTTAATTGGAGTAGCTACGGCGTTTTTCACCATATTCGCCCTGCACATTTTGTTCTGGCGACAAGAGCGCACCAGATTTCAAACCGTGGTGGGTGTCATCATGGCCATTTGGGCCATATGGTGTGCCAAAGACCTGCTGATTACATTTCCCGGCATGTACAAACGGCAGGTGCTCGACTGGATACTCATCATCGATGGCTGGTCTGCCATCACCTATACCGTACTCTTATTCGAGGTGGTCAGTCCTGGTTGGACTTCATGGCGTCACCTTATCCTGTTGTCACTCCCCTTCGCCGCGTTCACCATCGCCTATAGTGTATGGCCTGTTCGCGATATAGTCTATGTCTATTCTGCCTTTCTTTGGTGCTACGCATGGACAGTAGTCATCATCGGTTATCGCCGTATGAGACGCTATCTCCGCTATGTTCACAGCGAATATTCCAACATCGATCATATTGATGCGTCGTGGTTACAGCCTGTCATCATCTTTGCCATTGTGGGGCAACTTGCGTGGTTGTTTACGTCACTCTATGCTACCGTGCTGACCGACATTGTCTATTACATTAGCATCATCGCCCTGTGGCTTCTGGTTTTGCACTACAGTTGGGATTTCCGCCCCATCACCATTACTGATACCAATAACACGTGTCAACAGAAAGACACACTGCCCATAGCGCGCGGAACATTGGAACAAATTGTGGAAGAGCAGCAGCTATACTTGAACAAGAACCTCACACTGCAAGACCTGGCACAAGCGCTCAACACCAACCGTACCTATGTAAGCAACTACATCGGTCAGGTGATAGGCCTGACCTTCTATGATTACATCAACCAACTACGTATAGAACGCGTCTGCCTGCCCATGATGCGCGAACACCCCGAATACAAGTTGGAGCACGTAGCCAAGGAGAGCGGATTTGCCAGTATCTCCACCTTCCGCCGTGCCTTTGTCAAGTTCACTGGTCAAACGCCCAGTCAGTATGAGTTCACTATCACAAATCCCACATGAGATGATACGTATCGAGACACATCCGACAGACAGTCCTCTGACCAGCCAAAGCAAGTGGTGGGGAGAACCCGACATGCCCGAATGGATGGACTATCCAGAAGTAAGGGCAACTGACGATGATGGCAATGAATGGTACGATCCGCTGACCTTTGTCTGCCAGATACGTTGTAAAGAAATCGAATCCTTCGATCTTGATGGGCTGTTGCCCCACGAGGGTATGCTCT
>Ga0247609_10001217_pt1 | contig 31743 bp, 39 predicted proteins | sample 172DNAGHGlowgp2_FD_193487 | JGI IMG/M metagenome (GOLD analysis project Ga0247609, IMG submission 193487) | Sheep rumen microbial communities from Palmerston North, Manawatu-Wanganui, New Zealand - 1728 DNA GHGlow gp2 | ecosystem: Host-associated > Mammals > Digestive system > Stomach > Rumen ... | reverse complement strand
CCCTAACAGAATAACAATTTCTGCCGGCCTGTTTTAGGTCGTTATGATGTAGGGATCTTACTCCGCACAGGATTACTGTGTCCTGATGGTATTCGTCTAGTTTGCGTGTGTGTTCTGATAATTTGGAATGAGTCGGTTTTCAATTCAAAACATACACGAGCCCAAATCTTGGGTTCGTTTTTTTTGTTGCCTTACACATCCAACGCGAATAATGACAGAGCCATCGCCCACTCCGGCCATCGGTGGGTGATACCACCCGTGGTTGCAATAAATTAACCATAAAACTATGGATATCAAAACAAACCCTGCGCCTTCAAGCGCTGCGCTCGGAACCTCCAATGGCTCCGGGTCCCGTTCTACCACCAAGGCCGGAGTCCTCGGGTATATCCTGGGGCTCGCAACGGCGGGTATCCTCTACGTCGTCACCCAAGGCAAGGGCAAGCGTTCCAATGGATCCGGGAGCGCCTGTCCCATGCCCGAGGGTGAACCGACTCCACTTCCTTCAACCGCCTTCCCCGTCGATGATGATGTGCACGATGTCAACGACGGATGCACGGCTGAAGTACCGGAAAACCTCCATGCCCCCGCCGGACAGCGCAAGCTCACTGACGAGGATGTAGAAACTATCCGCGCAATGAAGGACGGCGGCAAGCCCGTAAAGGAGATCGCGACCCTTTACGGTGTTTCGCCCAAGACCATCTACGCGCGTCTCAAGAAGAACAATAACCCTGAAAATCATCAAAAAGATGACAGAAAATAAACCATCTTTCTGGACCAAGTGCGGGGACGTCCTGCTCAAGGTCACACCGATTCTAACCGGTATCGTCACCATCGCCGCACCCTTCATCGAGTGCAAGAAGCATGATGCGAAGAACCGGAGTAACGTCCGGGCTGAACAACAGCTCATGGACATGCGCTTCAACGACTGGCAGCGTCGTCAGGAGTACCGTCGTCAGCACCCTTACCGCAACAATGGGAGGAGAAGATATGGAAAACGGTAAGCTCCTCAACCTGCTAAATGCGATCCGGGACCTTTTCGAAGGTCTCGGATCTTCCACCAGCACCGACGATGTTCCCCTTGTCGGTGAAATCAAGACCCCCTCTTTCCGTTCCGGTCGGCGCACTCATCGGGAAAAGAAGGACCATATCAAGGGCAAGATTGGCGACATGACCCTTGAAGTGGAAGGCCATAACGCGCCAGAGATGCTCCAGAACGCCAGTAATATCCTGACCAACGCCTACGCCCGCCGGAAGGGTATCGACTTCACCGTCAAAACCCTGGAGATCCTGCGCGACAAAGAACTGAAGAAGGAGGAGAAGAACGAGAAGGCTGGTGATGGAGACGGCAAAAGCCCTGAGGCCAGTGGTCAACAGCTACCGGAACCGCCCAAGCCACCCGTCAAGATCAAGAAGGTTCCGTGGAGTAAGTGGTTCCACAAGAAGTTTCCTTTCCCGAATCTGCCACCAATACTCGCTCCATTCCTCAAGAACTGCCCGGATGGCTGCAAGGATTCCGTCCTTTTCCATCTTATCTCCATGGTGGGAACGCTGAGCCTACCAATGGTCCGCTCTCTTTATTTGGATGGGAAGACCCACGCGCCCACGATGCAACTTATCACGGTCGGCGACGCCGGTATTGGCAAGAGCATCATTGGTCAGCTCTTCAGTAGGCTCTACGGCCGCGTGATAGTTGCAGATGAGGAAAAGGTCAACACAATCAACGCCAAACCAAAGGACCCCGAATCCCTTCCTGTCCGCCAGATTCTCCAAGTGGTAGGTTACAATATGACGGAGTCGGTTCTGTATCAGATTCTTAACAACAATGACGGCGTGCCAGCGTACATTTTTGAGCCAGAAATCAGCACCATCCTCGAAGCCCGGAAAAAGGGAAACGGCCCCACCGCCGAACAACTCAGAAAAGCTCACGATGGCGATACCACTACAAGGCTTACCAGGGCCAGAAGTGCGGGAGGTGCGGCGGTCTGTACACTCCGTTTTTCCCTGGCAGTAACCGGAACGCCAGATGATGCAGAGAGGTTCAAGAATTCCCCTCTCGGCAGCATGCAGGGCGGAAATGCTTCCAGAATCATATGGTGCGAGTTTGAAGAGCAAGTCGAAAAACCGTCCTTGGTGATTCCTGACGAGGATAAGCTCTCGGATATTCGCACGGAATTACTCGAACTGCGAACGAAGTTTTGCTACACGACCAACGACTGCGATGAGGATATCCCCTGCAATGAGTACCATATTGACCTCAGCTACGTTTCCGATGCCTTGGCAAATTGGATTGAGGAACAGAAACGGATTGCAGAGGATACCGAGGACTACTGCCGGAAGGGGTTTGCCCGGCGGATGGCATCGATAGCGTTCAACTGCGCCATTACCCTTCATATGCTGTATGGTGAGCCAACTTCTGCGAATCGGACAGCACGGAAGTCTGTCATAGAAGGGGCCTTGTATATTGCAAATTACTGCCTTGAACGATATATCAAGTTGTTCGGCGCGGAGGAAAACAAGGTTCGGAAAGCGCATCTGGAATCCGAAATGGTGACGGTGGTTGTGCCCGATGGTGAAGACGATGAGGAGACTGGAGCGGAGGAGATGTCGGAAGAAGAGCTGGCCGCTAAGATCATCGAAGAGTATCAGCCCGGTGTCACCGGTCATGGATGGGATAGTGTTGCGGTGAAGCTTGGTATCCCCGTCGACCGTGTACGTTATCTGCACGGGAAATACTCCAAGAAGAACTGCGATGAATCTTCCGGGGTGTAATTAGGGGGTGGATAGGAGGGGTGTAAAAGTTAAGCCGCTGATATACAAAACTTTTACTTCCAAGAGCGGCTAGAGCACAAACCCTCTCCACCCATCCTTCCACCCCAAGACACACCCCAAAGAATCTACGCGACAAGGGCAGCTACAATACAATGTGGTTGCCCTTCTTCATATCCGGCCCACCTAAACCGCCGCTTGTTCACCCCTCTTTACCCACGCGCTCACTTCTTACATCTCCGCGTACCCAAAATCTCCTGAAGGCGGCGGAAACTGATGGGCCGGTAAGAATTCGCATCAACACCAACATCGTACTGGAATGGAAGGAGGTACTGGAGACGCGGAATATCGAAGCCACCTGAATCACTTCCACTATGAACATGACCGAACAATTGCCAGACCCCATCGTATTCACCTTCGTAGCAGAGATAAGGGTAATGATTCATGAGGATTTTGATGCCCTCTAACCAGATGCACCAATGATAGCCCAGGACCTGCATCCCCGTATCCTGCCAGAACTGATTATTCCGATACAAGCTGATGTCGTCGTGATTGCCCTTGACCAGCAGTATCGTCCCATGCAGCCCCCTCATCAATTCCGTGGCGATATCCCTTGGAAGATGAGATGCAAGGTCGCCAAGATGAAAAACAACAGCATCTTCCGGCACTGTCTCGTTCCAAAGGCGTATCAAGGTTTCGTTCATTTCGTCAATGTCCTTGAACTGTGGCCGATGAGGGAGGACTTTGTAGCAGTAGAAGTGTGTATCGGCCGTGAAGAAGAGGTTGTCAGGGTCGATTTCGGGGAGGTGTTCTGTCTGGTCTGTATAGCGAAGAAAAACGGCCGGAAATTGATTGTTTGATTTAGATTTGGACATGGATGAAGAGGATGATGGAGGTGTTTGATGAGGGCTACCGGAAGGACACGCATCTGATTAAGGATGCGGGTCTTTCCATTATTCTGAAAAGCATTATGTAGTTATCGTTATAACTACTACTTATTATAACCGTTTGAGAAAAATGCACAAAAACTGAACACTTTAGGAAGAACGGAGGACAAATTTGTTATTTTGCTTTTTTAGTTGTACCTTTGTTACATGTCCGATTGGCGGAAAGGCAGACGCGTCTGCTTGCCAAGCAGATACCCGTAAGGGCGTGCGGGTTCGATTCCCGCATCGATTATTCTCTCATCACAATAAGAGGCCGATTCTTTTGGATCGGCCTCACCTTTTTCCACCATCCCCCTGAAAGAACGGTCGCCTCGAAAGGGGGGGGGAGGTGGACAGACGATATCCTGTGCCTCACGGTACTCTTTCACCTTGCTCTCGCAACTCTGATCGCTGGGAAACTCCTTGGCGAAATCAATTATTCTCATCTTGTTTCGATGTCTAACGGTACGAAGTTAGCGCCTAATTGTGCCATATTGGTGCGCTAAGTCAATCTTGTCTAACACTTGGTATTTTATTATTGAAAGGAAAAATGTATCTTTACGCATCAAATTGATTTGTTATGAGATATTTCTCCACCATTTTGACGCTCCTTGTTGTCCCATTTCTGGTTTTGACGGGATGCTCGAAGTCGGTATCCAAACCCACAGAAAACCGGGAAGTGACGGTATCGCTCAATGTATCAGGCGATTTTGACGTTGAGGTTTCCCAAGATCCGCTTACCCGCGCCGGCGGGGGCAACGATGCCTACGCCATCAATGTCTATTATGACAAGGAAGGGGACGGAACCACCAATGATCTCTATGCCTATGGTCTTTTCGACAACGTGGCCGACATGTCCATCACCCTTCTTTCCAACCACAAGTATCGTGTGTGTTGTTCTCTGGTCAAGGATGCTAAGACAACCCTGTACTACGGTCAAGCTTTCAACAATGCCTATTCAGGATACTGCTATCCTTTCCAGACCAGCGCGTCGAACTCCACGCTCGTAGGCAACCAGTTCATCATTGGTACAACCACCTATTTTACGGGAATCGGGACCAGTAATTCGCATTTGGCCGCAACGACGTCTCCTTCGACATCCAACTACTCCAAATATGCTCCGGGCGTGAACCGTTTCTATGGCGAAACTGACGGATATGTGCCCGTTCCTAACGGAACTATCGATGTATACCTGAAGCGTACCGTCTTTGGCGCCCAGTTCGTGGTTTCTGGCCTGCAGGAAGGAACTGCCCGAATTCAGTGCGGTGAGTTTTACGATGTATCTTTCTCCGCTGATGCGGAAGGCCCTCAGCGGTTGTACACTTTCCCAGGTGTCCGTGATGTATGGCAGAATGAACTCCCGCTGGTCGCAACGGCGACAGTCACTTACACCAGCAATCGGGGTTCATTGTGGAATATCACACAGACCAAGGATATCCAATTCAAGCGTAATGTGATGACCACAGTTAATGTCCAATTATCTCCGGACTTGTCAGGCATCATCTTCCAGTTGGAAGAAGAGGCTCTGGGTGACGAGAACGACATCAACATGGGCATCAATACGGACGGCCTCATTGACATCATCGTGAACCCTAACAACTAAGACGCCATGAAAAAGTATTCCATCATATTAGCGATGTTCCTGGGCCTGGCTCTTGCTTGCCAGAAGGCGGATGTTCTCGGCACAGAAAACGGGGAAGATTGTGTGGTCACTTTTGCCCTTACTGGCGATATTTCCACATCGGAATCACCGCTGACCAGGGCCGGATCCCCCAATGACCTTTATGCCGTCCAAGTCTACAAGGAAAATAATGCCTTTGCATTCGGGATATTCGATGATATCCAAAGCATGACCCTGAATCTGAAGAAAGGTTCCACCTATTCTGTGCGGTTCTGTCTGGTCCGGGATGCCAAAGTTCTTTTGACAGACTATTACAGCTTGACGAACAACGGATTGAGGACTTATGCTTCAGATGTCGGCCCTTTATATATTAAAATTGGGAATAGTAGTAGCCGTTATTTGTATTTAAACAAGTTTTATTACAATTCCAATAATAGTATTTGGTATTATGCCAGTAGCACGGCGACATCTTATTCCTCTGATTCTTTTTGGGGGTCCGCATTGTCTGAAATCCGTTTTGGAAAGCTCTTGGGTGTTTCTTATCCAGAATGCGCCGATTGGTTCTACGGAGAAATCAATAACTATGTCCCTAATGGAGAGAAGGAGACAAAGAGCATTACTCTTTACCGTACGGGGTTCAAACTACAGTATGTACTCGAAGGCGTAACAGATGGAGAGGTAACGGTGTCTATTTCGAACAGTTCCCGCACCTTCTTCAACACCACCACCAACACCGCCTCTTACACCAGCGCTGAAAAGTTCATTGCCTTCTACGACACCTATAGCGCTTGGCAGTATGCCGACAACTATACAGAGAACCTTACCGTTTCCGTGTCTTGGAAGCGGGGAATCGGCGTGACACAGGATTTAGGGAGTAAGACGGTGCAGGTAAAGCGCAACTGTCTGAACAAGATTAAGATTACCCTGGGCAGCGATGACCGCGGTGCCGGTGTGAACATGAGTACCGAGGCAGAGAGTTCGATGGGGGCAGTTACGGATACCATACCCGTTCAGTAAGGATGCGTCGGCTCCTTCTCATATCGCTGACCATCCTAGTGCTGGCCTCTTGTAACAAGACCGGCACAGGGATGGTTGCGGATGGTCCTTTTGAAGCCCTTGTCACCGCCACACTTCCGGAGTGTCCGGTGGTCGATGTTCCGAGCACCAGGGCATCCACCCAGTATACCGTCCGGATCAAGTGGGCGGAAGGGGACCGGCTTTCCGTCATCAACCTCACGACGGGAAAGATCCTTGGAGGGCAGATGACCGCCAACGCTTCGGGAACGTCCACGACATTCTCAGGACAACTAACGGGAACCGTTCGCGAGGGGGATGCCATCGCCTATTTCTATCCGGCCCAGGACAACGCTTCCGAGGTGGATTTCAACGGCATTCAGGTGGACATGTCCAATCAGCGGGGAACGACGGGTGCGGTCCCCCTATGTGTGTTTTCGGTCGTTCAGGCCAATAGCCAGTCTTTCACAAACGCCGCGGTTTCCTTCGCCTTCCTGATGAGCTACATCATGATCGGCCTGTCAGACATTCCGGCATCGACGGTCATCCGTAGCGTGACGCTCACCCAGGTCACCGATGTGTTTGAGGTGAAGCCCAACAGTTCCAAGACCGGTTTCGACCTCGTACCCCACACCGGAGACATTGTCCTAACCCCGGGCCAGAACGCCTCCGCCACGGGCGTGAAGACCGTTTATGCAGCAGTCCCAGGGTCGGCTTCCGCCGATCGTTCCGTCATCCTGGAGACGTCCACGACCACGTTCACGACCGCTTTCACTTCTGCTCGTTTGCAGGACGGCTATGCCTATAACACCAACGTGTCCGGCTTCCTGGTGGATGATCTCATCCCCGAAGACCCGCTCATCCGTGAATACTGCCTAGCTCACTTTGACGCCAATGGGGACGGGAAGTTGTCCATGGTGGAAATCGCCGGAGTGACCTCCTTCCCGGAGCCGCTTCCGGCCGGTATCCGTCGGTTTAATGAATTGGAGTATTTCTATGGTTTGACCTCGCTCCCTTCCTTCAGGGCACAACGCCAGTTGGAATGCATCACGATTCCGAAGCAGATCACATCGATTCCAGACGAAATGTTCCTGGGCTGCAGCACGCTCGTCAAGATTCGCCTGAAGCCTTTGGATCCACCTGCTTTGGGACAGGATGTGTTCTCCGGGCTCTCTGCCAATGTTATCCTCGTAGTTGCCGACGAAGCCGTGGCAGCTTACCAGGCTGCTGATGGCTGGAAAGACTTCTTCAACAATTTCAGGACAGAATCCAGCCAGAACGATTCCAACGTGGATATCGATACAGAGGATGAGGATACAATGGGCACAGACCGGATAGATATCGTCGTCAATGGATAATGATTATGAAGAAAGAGTATCTTACACCAACCTGCAAGGTCCGGGAAATCCAGTACGAATGCAGCTTCCTTCAGTCCAATCCGGGCGGAGGAGGCGGTGGGGAAATGGATGAAGGCGGCGAAATCTAGCCGCCTTTCCTATTCCCGGATACAGCGGACCAGGCAGCCCCCGGCCCTGCTTCCTTGTTGATTTACGCTGCAGCCATCCGCGCTGAAATGCAGGTAAGCAGATGTCCCCGGGACAGGGGTGGATACAGTCCAATAATACCCGTCGATGCGACGGTCAAGGGCCAGGCCGTCCGATGCGTTGAGGCGACCACCGGCCGGAAGAGCCAGAGATTCTCCGTCTTCGAAAAGAAGACTGGACTCCTTCCACCCCCATTTGACATAGTCAATCAAGGATTGGAATTCGAAGGCCGTCGGGACGCGCCATCCGTCCGGACAGGGATCGTAGGCGACATTCTTGACGGGATACTCTTCCGTTCCTAAGTTCCAGAAAGCATTATCGCCGACCTTGATCCAATCATATCCGAAATGACTGTTATCTGCCGGGCGATAGAAATAGGACGGTTCCTCTTCCCCGTTATTCCCTTCCCAAAGGGGTGCTGGTGTCGGCGTTGTCGCATCTTTCTCCGTCTCATTTTGGTAACCGAGTCCATGCTTCCGCCCCCATTGGTACATCTTGCCCACGGGATAGGCAGTTTCCTCGAAACCACAATTGACTGCGGCCCAGGTCAGTCCCCGCAATGTGATTCCAGCGCCGTGGTTGATACCGTATTCGTCAATGTAATCTTTGTCTTCCGTATCCGGTTTCCCGGCTTGGGAAATGGTAACGAACTGCTCCAGGCGATAGCGTTCATTCCAAAAGCGGATTCGAGTAGACCGCCCTGTGTGGGATGAATTCGTTGCGGCATTGACCGTCATGTCGAAACTACCGACCAGACCGGTAACCGGCCTGATGGCAATCCAGCCATCCTCGGCCCTGGCCTCCCAAGGGCAGTTCCCCAAAATTCGGATACTTTTCTCAGCAGTCCTGTAACCGAAGGAAAGCTCGGTTTCTGAAATGTCCAGCGAAGGAACGAAGGCATCCTGGCGGATGGCGCACGTTATAGTTCCTCCACTGTATGTAAAAACAATGGATCCGCTGCGCGGCTCAATATCGTCGTTCGTAGTAGCGGTAAGGGTAAGGATAACCGGCCCCTGATAGGAAGGGAGGGATGGTTGGAAGGCAAGCCAGTCGGCCGAACAGGAGACGGTCCACCGGCAATTGGCATCAACACTGATCTCGATCTCAGCTGCGGTCTGGGAAAGCGCGACCTCTGTCTGAGAGAGTATGATGAAATCAGTGGGTTCCGGTTCAGGAGCCACGGGCTCCTTGCACCCCTCCAATGACAGCAGAGTGACCAAGAATATGAATCCAATCCTTCTCATATATTTCTAAAGACACTTTACCAGCTCAAAAAACAAATTTACATAAAAAAAACCGTCGAATTTAGGCCTTTTGCTTAAAAACAAGGCTACTGACTTATCTTTATAGGCAAATGGTCGTCCACCAGTGTGTCACAAGTGTTCCATATATAGAAAATGAATGGCAAAAATGAACGGCTGCCCCTTTCGAGACGGCCGCTGGCAGACGGGCCTGCTACGCCATAGTGGCGTTGTATTTCTTGTTGCAAATATAATAAAAACTGCAGACTTAGATCATCAGTCGTATCCTCCCATCCGACTTGACAAAGGTTTCCGGATGCGACAAAACCACGGCCCATATCTGCTTCTCCGTCACCGGCTCCTTATCCCAACGCTGATAAAGACCTCGCTGGTTGATTTCACGAGCTATCCGGTCAGTCTTCATACCATGGCCGGAGCTGGAGAGGAGGAATACTATGGCTTCTTCAAGTTTCATATAGCATGGGAATGCCCTTGCACACGGTTTGACCGCCACTGGGAGATAAGCGCACGAATCTCACTGTTGACAGGATTGGCGTTCTTCGAGAGATTGAGCGGCGGATTAAGGGCGACTAAACCTCGTCCTCGGGCTCGTCCACATCTCCTGATCCCATTGCCAGTATGGCTTCTTCATAAAGATTACACCCACGTGCATTTTCAAGCCACTCCCGGAAGGTCAAGCCTTCCCTAAACTCGGCACCACACCGGCAAAAAGCCTCTACCAGATAAAGTTCGCCTGCCCTTTCGTCTTGTTCCGTTCCGACACCTTCCATAAAGGCCCTTCCCATAAGACAACTACCACAGTCCGAGCCTAAATCGTGTGCGCGATAGAAACATTCCAAAGCCATTCTGTCATTCCCTTGATCTTTGTAAATAAGACCCGCGGCCAAAGGTGCTTCAGAAGCGCACTCAGATTCCTCAATAATTGCCAATAACTTAAGTGCATCTTTAGGAGCATAATGCCTCATGGTTATTGCTACCTCATAAATTGTATCTACGTCGTAATTCCCAATCAAACTAGGATAATACTTCTTCAAAATAGCCTCAACGGTCTGTGTTTGCTTCTCCGTCATAGTAAATGAACTGTTCTAATTATTTCTGATAGAGTTGATATTTACAAATATACGGAAATACCGACAAAAAAGGAACATACACTTGCGTAACGTTCTCGTTTTTGCCATTCTCGCCAAAAAACCGTATTTTTGAAAGATAAACCACGATACATACGATGATTACGGGTGAGATAAAGACACGTATCGACCAGATATGGGACACCTTCTGGACGGGAGGCATCACCAATTCCATTACCATCCTGGAGCAGATGACCTATCTGTTCTTCATGAAGATGCTCGACGACGCGCAGCGGACCAAGGAAGCCAACGCCAGCGTGTTCGGCGTCACCGTGCAGGACCCGACCTTCAAGGAGGGCCTGTGGCATAACCCTGATACCGACCGGGATGTGCCCTACAGCGACCTCCGGTGGAGCGTCTTCAAGAATATGGAGGCCGAGCAGATGTTCCGGACCGTGAGCCGTGACGTTTTCGCCTTCATCAAGAACCTCAGCGGCGGAAAGGAGTCGGCCTACAGCAAGTTCATGGCCAATGCTACCTTCCTCATCCAGTCGCCGCGCACGCTGGTCAAGGTCGTGGAAGGCATCGACGCCCTGGACATGAACAACCGGGACACGATTGGCGATGTCTATGAGTACGTCCTCGGGAAGATGGCGGCTTCAGGCAACAACGGTCAGTTCCGCACGCCCCGTCACATTATCCGGATGATGGTGGAACTCATGGATCCGCAGCTGAAGGATACCATCTGCGACCCGGCCATGGGCAGTGCGGGCTTCATCGTCGAAAGCGCCAAGTACATCCAGTCCCATTACAAGAAAGAGCTCCTCAAGCGGGAGAATGCCGAGGCCGAGAAGATCGAAGCCAAGATGGAACACGGCGTGCTGAACGTCCATATCCCCAAGAAGGAGAAGGCCCAGCAGCCCGATACCGTCAAACAGATTGCCGTCCAGTAACGGCTTGGAAACATCTCCTATTGATAAAGGACGCCGCTCGCATAGGGCGGCGTCCTTTTTGCTGTCCACCATCATGATTCATGGGTGAATCAAGGGTGAACTAAACCATTCCACCCTACCCAAGTATATTTCAATTCGCTGATAATCAATACTCCATCCCTAAACCCTCTGCCAAACTACTCCTGAACTGTTCACCCCACTTTCACCCCTCTGTTCACCCCATAGACAGCAGCAAAATAAAGAGATAGACAATGCGAATTCTACATTGTCTATCTGGTATTGTCAGCGTGATGGCATTATTTCCACATACTATTTGCGATGTGACGCTGCTCCTGTGCATCTCGATACTATTTTCTCATTTTCATAGACATTCCCGTTCTTCGTAGCACATCCGTGAGAAAAACTACCACTCGTCTACAAAGATGATGTGTTTGGGTCTTGATTTATATATCCACTGGCATAGATAATCCCGATTTTTTAAGTATGTTTGTTTTTCCGAAATAAATAGCTCAAATGGACATCATCAGAGAAACCCATAGCGCCTACCAAGCGCCATCGATGAGAATAATTGACACCAACCTGGAGATATCCTTCCTCCAGTCCAACCTCGAACCTATTGGCGGCGGGGATGATCCTGATATTGATTGGTAATAAACACAAATACGATATGAAACGCGTTGCATTATATCTTGGACTGGCTGCCGCATTGATGGCGTCTTGTTCCATTCAGGAAGAAGACATCAAGACTCCGCAGCAGGATGACGTAATCTATTATGCTTCCTTCGAGCAGCCCGCCGAAGATGGAACGAGGGTTTATGCCAACGAAGACCTTCTCCTTCGCTGGACTGCCGATGATAGAGTCAGTATCTTCGGAAAGAACACGTACAACCAGCAGTATAAGTTCCTCGGAGAGACTGGTGACAACTCTGGTGGCTTCAGCAAGGTCGATGGTGCTGAATACGTAACTGGCAATCCCATCTCTCATACGGTTTCTGTGTACCCGTATCAGGCGTCGACCAAGATCACTGAGGACGAGATTCTCACGGTTACCCTCCCTGCCGAACAGCACTATGCAGAGAACACCTTTGGTCTTTGCGATAATACGATGGTCTCCGTTTCATCCGATAATTTCCTTCAGTACAAAAATGTCGGAGGCTATTTGGTAATCCAGTTATATGGCGAAGGAGTGTCTGTTTCGTCCATCACTCTGAAAGGCAATAACGGGGAAAAGCTCGCCGGTAATGCCTCCGTGACCATGCCTGTCGACGGTTATCCTTCGGTGGAGATGGCGTCGGATGCAACTACAGAAATCACGTTGATTTGCGATACGCCTGTCCAGCTGGGTGCTAACGCAGAAGAGAGTACTCCATTCTGGTTCGTGATTCCGCCGGTCACTTTCGACAATGGCTTCACAGCCTCCATCTCCCAAGCCAATGGCAATGTCTTTGAAAAGTCCACCTCCAAAAGCATCACCATCGAACGGAGCAACCTGTCCAAGATGTCCCCGATGGAAGTGGACGGAGGGACTCCGGCCACGCCGATTCCCGAGGCCATCAACCTTGGCCTTCCTTCCGGTCTCAAGTGGGCATCGTTCAACCTTGGAGCATCCTCGCCTGAAGAGTACGGTGATTACTATGCCTGGGGAGAGACCGAGCCGTATTACAGTAGCCAGGACCCGCTGACATGGAAGGCGGGGAAGGAATCTGGATACGGTTGGTCATCCTACAAATGGTGTATGAGGTCAGAAAACACATTGACAAAGTACTGCTATAATTCAGAATATGGTTATAACGGATATACTGATTCCAAAACCGTCCTGGACCCCGAAGATGATGCTGCCTATGTGAACCTCGGCGGTTCTTGGAGGATGCCGACTGATGCCGAGTGGACGGAGTTAAGGGAGAATTGCACCTGGTCCTGGACGACGCAGAATGGGGTCGATGGATATCTGGTAACCGGCCCTAGCGGCAACAGTATCTTCTTTCCTGCCGCAGGCCTCCGGGCCAATACCAGTCTCTACGATGCCGGTTCCTACGGCAGCTACTGGTCTTCTTCCCTCGATACGGACTTCCCGGGCCGCGCCGGGGACGTTCTCTTCAGTTCCGACTATGTCTCCAGGGGCAGCAGCGGCCGCTGCTACGGGCGGACTGCCCGTCCCGTCTGCGAGATATCTGTTGAAAGCATTTCTTTGGACCGCCCTTCATTAGACGGCGATGTGGGGGAGGAATACACCTTGGTGGCCACATTATTGCCGGCTAATGCTACTGAGAAAACTGTTACATGGGCTTCAAATAATAACGATATCGCAACAGTTGATTCGAATGGGAAAGTAACTCTTAACCAGATAGGGAGTTGCATTATTACGGCAATCGCGGGCCAGTTCTCAGCAAGTTGTACGGTTAATGTGGTCGGTTACAAGAATGCAGTTGACTTAAGTTCAAATGGTTCGGCTAATTGTTATATAGTTCCCTCCACGGGCGTATATCGATTTAAGGCAACCAAAGGTAACTCGAGTACAACTATTGAAGGAGCCTCTGTAGAGATTCTATGGCGGTCTTTTAATACTTCTGTCAAGCCTAACTCAAATGACATTATTGTTGGTCCATTACTGAAGGACGGTTACGTGTATTTTGCGACATCAAAGGATTTTAAACAGGGGAATGCAGTAGTGGCAGTAAAATCACAAAACGGAACAGTATTGTGGTCCTGGCATATCTGGGTTACTGATGCAAATTTAGAAGCACTTAAACAGACGTATGCCAACAATGCCGGTGTGATGATGGACAGAAATCTTGGTGCATTATCCGCAGAATCAGGCAACCCGCTGTCATTTGGGTTGTTATACGAGTGGGGACGTAAAGATCCATTTACGGGGTGTGCTTCTTACGAATCAACAACCCCTATTGCTACGGACGCTGATTGGCCATCTGCAACAAATACAAGAACCATTATCCAGCAGAATCTAACCGCATTGGATTATTCTATTAGCCACCCGATGCAGTATATCTATAATTCAGAACTGCCTTATGATTGGCAGGCACTTGCTCAGGACGAGTGTGATTTCTATTTGTGGAAGTCTACGAAAACAATATACGATCCCTGTCCTCCGGGTTGGAGAGTACCAGATGGCGGTGAGAATGGGCTTTGGAAAAAGGCTGGTATTCCGGAAGGATCTCTTTATAATAGTGCGAAAAAAGGCATATGGATTCAGTCCCCATATTGTACCCCTGATGCTTGGTATCCGTCTATTGGAGGTGGAAGACAATGGAATGGTGGTGGCATTAATCACGTGGGTGAATGGGGTAATTATTGGTCCTGTACATACATGTATGAGTCATGGATGGATACATATCCTGTGTCCTGGAATTACTATTATTCATTTGATTTCTATTCCTCTGCGACTCGAGCTAGTTCTCACTCCTATAGTGGGCAGGGGCAAGCCGTTAGATGCTGTAAAGAATAGACAGATAGAATTATCATTTGGCCGATTAAGAAGCGGGACTTGCTGGTCTGGTTGTTTGGGCGGAGGCTCTGCCGGAGACCAAGCTGACAGACCAGCAACCTTCATTGCCATTCTTCGCAGTGAGCCATGAATCCCGTTCCTATGGCTTTCCCTTCTTCCCTCCGCCGTACTTTCCGCTCGCTCTCCAGTTGAAATACTCCTTCGGGCAATATGGACCTTTGAACCATTCTTCTGGCACGACCTTCCCTGGATTGGCGATATCGGATTTGGCGCGGCAAATATCAATCATATCTTCCTTGTAATCCTGATATTCCGGAGCGGCAAATTCCCCCCACTCCAGGTTATCTGAGTTGAAGTTCATCATGTCGTGGTCCTTGTGCACCACTTTCGGAGCCCACATCCCCGTTGGATCACCGCTGACGTAACCGGCTGCCGCCATAAGGTCATCCACGGCAATTTGAAGTGACCCCGGCTTGACGAACGGCTTGTACACGAAACGGTCTAAGTCGGTCGCCTTGTCGTGGTAGTGGTCCTGTACCTGCTGTTCCACACCCTTGAACTTGACCTTGCCGGACTTGTACACGTTAAAGCTCTGCCCCATCCATGAGACGGGAGTCATAAAGCCCGTGTTCTGCGTATACGGCGTGAGGTCCTGTTCCCATTTCAGGTTGTCAGCATGGGCGTTCGTGACGTCACCATCCCGATAGGTCATCTTCTTGGGCCCATCACCGGGGTACATGTCGTTCCAGGCATCACAGACAGCATCGGCTATTCGGACCTTTTCACCAAACCGAGGAACCACATAAGGGCCATCGGTATCGGTCATGACGGGAAGAGCGCTACCGGCTTTCCCGTAATCATTTGGAGCAACGGTCTTTCCGTCCTCCGAAACCCAAACTCTACTCGAGATAGAGCACAGGCAATCTTTACCGTTAATTTGTTTGGTTTTCTTGGACATAATTATATATATTATTGATTCTCATTACGTTATTAAGGAAAAGCCTGCTTTCTCCCTGCGTTTCGTTCATTTCAGCAAACCAGGTATCCTTCCACCCTCTTCCCGGCGACTGTTTTCGTAACCTTCTTCACGGGCAGGGCGGTCTGTTTCTCCAGGTCAGTGGCTTTGGCGGTCAGAGGGAAGCCAAGACCATCATAGATGCCCTGGAGAATGAGTTTGGCTTCGGGGTTGGAATAGAATCGGCCGGGCTGGAAGGCAGATACAATCGCCGCTTCCAGTTCTCCCGCACGTTCAGCCATTCCAATATAGCTGCATATTCCTGCCTTCTCGTAACCGGCCGAACATATGGCATCTGGACCAATGTCACGGTAATACTTCTTCATCTCCATCGGGACCTGCGGCAATGACTCGAGTTTTGGCAAATACTCCGGATGCACGTCGAGGAAATCGCAGTACACCTTCATCCGCTGCGAGAAATTCCCGGTAGCCATAAAAGCGTCCAAGAATATCGGCGTGTCGGGGTAATTCTGGTCTGGGATGCTGATGTCGTTGATGGCACGGAGGACCTGACACCCGTTGAAATATGTCGTTTTCCGGAGGTCCCACGCACGTATCTCGTTACACATAGCCAGATGATTGAAAGCCACCCGCCGTGTTCCTTGCGTCGCATCATCGATAATAGCCACATAGTCTCTCGTAAAATTGAGTATCTCCTGCTGACCCCGCTTATCTCCTGCCAAATTCTCCTGTACCTCGGGGTCTGCTGCATTGTAATTGTCTATCCATTTCAACGACACCCTTTGCCGCTTTGTGATATCGGCAATGATTTCCGCGTCCGTCTTGCCGATTTGGCTTGGATCTGTCTTGTAGAATATCGTCGCATCGTATTTGAACGGATTGGTGTCATCCCTCTGCCGACCCATTATCTGCGGAAGATCGAGAGTGATATCGACCACCATGGTTTTGACCGTAATGTCGCTGAAGACGTAGGTGTACGCTTGCGTCCAGAAGTCTGTTCCTTCGAAAGAACATTTTGTGACAAACGTGAATGGCGTCCTCGGCTCCCCTTCCTGCGGAGCGTGCCCAATCTCGAAGCCTATCTTCTTGAGGGTGGTCTTGTTCTTGTCCGTAATGGCGCAGATCACAGTGGTGTCGACTGGAGTAAGACCGTTCGCTTTGATTATATCAACAATTGCTTTCACATTGTTGAGGAAGAAGAGAGCCTCTTCTGCCTGGACCCTTTGTCCATTCCATATCTTCTCCTCGAAAAAGCCTTTATCCCGATACTTCCCAATAAGACGCTTTACCGTTGCCCCGAGCCTGCCGTTGTCATATTTCTCTTTGACGATATTGGTTGCTTCTAGGGACGATGGATGCCACTGGAGCTCAACATACGGCAGGTTCTGAAACTGGGGAAGCATATCCAGGTACGCTTCCAGGTACGGGGTGGCCGACATAAAGATAATCCGGTTCGTCATCCCCTGCAAGTTCTCCAAGAATTCAATGCTGACGTCCCCTTTGAACGCGGCATCAGTGAACAGCGTCTGTGCCTCATCCACGATAATCTGAAACCGTTCGAGCGAGCCGTTTTGGATTAAAGCCCGAGCAGCGTTCGGGAAGGAGTCATAGGAGACCAAGACCTTCGGTGCCACCTTCTTCCTGTCGCATTCCCGGATATACTCCAGCATCCGGTTCATCAGGTCGATAGGCTTGGCATCGTCAGGGTCGGATTCGTTTCGATAAAGATAAATCCTGCCCTTGAACCGCTTTGAGTTGGCCTTGCAGAACATCAATGCTTTCCTGGGACTGCACAGGATGGTCGGCAGGGGGTCATCAAGGAACATCGTAGTTGCACCACATCCAGTAACGGCCTTGTTCAGGATGCAGGTGCCATAGTTGAAGAGCATTGGTTCCAGCTCTTTGTAGTCTTCCAGATAGTGTAGACCTTCTGGTAATTGAATGTAATGTTTAATCATAATACGCTATTATTAAATTTGTTAAATGTGTTGAAAGAAGCCTTGATGATAGGGACTGGAGTACTGTGTCTTGTGTAGATGGCCTTGTAGAAAGAGATTCAGTAGGCCTCATGACACCGAAAGGAAGAAGATGATGAACCCGGCCAACAACCCTGACTCGTCCCACGAGTCCCGCGCTATGGCCGTAGCGTAAGCGGAGGGCATAGTCGGTGTAAAGAAATTTGGTTCCCTAGATGGATGATTCGCTTTCGCTCATCGTCCATCATCGACTTCGCTCCGCTCGTCGATACCACGAACGACGAGGTGTAGGTTTTTTTCTTCTAGGTTTTCTTTCTACTATAAAGCCTGTTGTATTCTGCCTGAAAAAAACCTACAGTCACTTTCATAGACAAGTTTTTATTGCTTCAAAACCTCCTTCTTGTTCATTACAGAAGATTACAAAAACTATAAGGCCATCAGTCCCTGTCTCAAGACCTTCACGGCTTTGAATGCTCCTTCATGTACCTAGTGCAACGGACGACATAATCCATGTTCGGCAGAGAGCATTTCCACATCTTCTTCAGGATTACATCTTCGTCACCAAACACGTGCAGGAGGAAAGCATGGCCATATTCCGGGTCAAGCTCATAATACAGCAAACCGAGCAACAGGCAACACTCCTCATCGGAGATATCCTCATCGTGTAGAATTCCCTGGATCTCCTCGAGTATTTCAGGGTCGGTGATGGTCAGTTCATATTTCCGACCATTGTGTGCGAAACTCTCTTGATTCATCTCTTATCAAGTATGCTTCTCTCCATAGTCTCACTCTTCCGTCTTTTGTTCGGTCGCTTCACAATACTCCTTCCAGGGCAGATTTGTGGTAACGTAGGTGGTAGGCTCAAACTTGTCATTGACGTACTCTTCTTCCGATACCACCTTATACTGCTTTCCAAATAGCTTCAAGAGGTTCCGTAAGAAGATGCGCTCTATTCCATAAGCGTCGTCGTCTCCATAGAATACAAACACACAATTACCATCGTCGTTGTGGTAAGTTGCTCCTCCAATACGATGAATGTCAGATTTGATTAGCTTTAAATACATAATATTCAACTGTTTATCATCTCTAGTAAGGAATTGCCCGTTTTCTCCTTTTGCCCCCTCTCCTCACCACTCGGACCGCCATCTAAAACAATACTTCTCATTGATAATCAATGCCTTATAACAGGAAGAGACTCTTACCTGGTACCGCTCTATGATGCTTACCGCCGTTTCTGCGCGGACCCTCCTGGTACCAAACCTCTCCCGTATAGCCCCCAGTCGTGATGACTCTGGGGCTTTTCTTTTCGACCCCATCCATGCGCCTAAATGCAAGACGTCTCAAAGGCTCTTAAACTCTTATAAGTGGTTATAAATCAATAAGTTAGACATTTGGATAGACAGCCGTGAGACTGATGGTGCGCGAGGAGCGTTACCATCGTGAAGGCCTCCGGTGGACTGGTTCTGCTCGCCGCAACTCATGTTTGCCATGGCGACGGTCCCTGTCCTGTCGTATCCAATGCCAAGACGCTGGATTAGTGATGCTGCCCGAAGGAATAGGGGCGGCCATCAGCGTCTTTTTTTTCGTCGCTTTGGAATATGGAGTTCGGCCGCATATACCGCTTCTATGGCCAATAGAATCATAAGGCAAATCCAGACCGGCCAATCGGAAAGCGGTGTTGTTCCGGCCGTCTCGATAATGGTCTCAACCGTATGCATCTCGCACCGGGAGATGTGATATGTGTTTATGTGTTTCACGCAGGGAAATATCAAACGGCCGAAAACTGTAAAAATCGACTACGGCCCCCTTCGCTCAAGACCCTTATTAATATACATAAACACTTAATACTCAATTACTTACACTTTAACACCAACACATTATGAAATTCATCAAAGCAATGACCGTGGCCATAGACATTTTACTGGCCATCACCCTGGGCATGGAGATTAAGGACAGACTCGACGCCCGCAAGAAGAACATGTCCAACGACACCACCGTCGACGACCTGGAGCCTGAAACTGTCGAATAAAAATGACCCAGAAGGATGTCGACGATATCATCAACATCGTGATCTATGTGGCTGAGATGGTGGGGAGCGTCGCCAAGAATGCGAAGAAGCTCCTTACCATCTTCCGCCGTAGGTCCCGTAAAATCAAGAAAGAAACAATAGAAACAACTGAATAACAACACAATGGAAAACAACCAATTCAACGGGTCGCTCTACCCTGTCATGGTCGAATCCCAAGAAGGGACCGTCCAGATGGGTGAGCAAAGAAACCCGTTCATCCTGGGGAACAGCATTCCGCTCGAACTCCCCGAACTGCAAGACAAGTACTGCACGCCGGTCTTCTCGAAGGACAACGTCGAGACCATCAGCCATGCAGACTTTGCTACCACCGCGCTCGAAGCGGTCCAGACCTTCTTTCACGGTCAGACCGTCAAGGCGCCCGTAATCCGCTGCTCGCATGAAATGAAGCTCCGTACCCGAAATGGCGCAGGTAAACTCGTAGAGAACCTGATGCCGGAAGACGAGAGCTCCTACATGCAGCGGGTGATGTTTATGATCGAGATTCCCAGCATACAACGCGTAGTCAACGGCAACCTCCTGAACCTGCAAGTGGTCGGAGTCCGGAGCTATGCAGAGACAAACCTGCTGGGACTATCCACACAACAACAACGCTTCCGCCTCGGAATCGGCTTCGTCAATACTGTTTGCACGAACCTTCTGCTCCGGACGGACGGCGTGAACTTATCCATCAAGGTGACCAACCTGACGGACCTCTACCGCTACTGCCTGGAGGTCTTCAGCAGGTATGACCATCAGCGTCACCTCGAAGACATGGAACGACTGGGCCAGACCATCATAGACGTTCCTCTTTTCGCCCGTTTCCTTGGGAGAGCCCGCATGGCTTCTCAAATGCCGGCGGCTATGAAGAGGGAACTAGGCCTGCCCGAATTCCTGCTGCCCGAATCGCAAATCAACTCGATGGTGCGCGATTACTACACCGACGAGAACTTCGCCGGGAATGGACAGGATATTACAGCTTGGCAGTTCTACCAGCTGATGACGAACTACAGAAACAACTATATAGATGTCGCCATGGAACGCTGTATCAATGCGTTCGATGTCGCACAGGGTATCGCCCGTGCGGTCAACCATGAAGACGACACCTGGAGCTGGTTCATCAGCTAGTGGCGCAACGCCAAGATACCACGTGAAGAACGGGGGCATCAGACTTAGATCTGATGCCCCCTTTTTCGTTTATGACAACCCAAAAACACCTTTACACCGTGCTGTATTATAGTTTTAAGAATTACGTGGACTTTCAAGCAAAGTTCGGTATCATCAATCACAACGGCCAGAAGTCGAGACGCAACAAGATTCTTCTGGCATTCATCAAGCAACCCCAACTGCTGCGCGACGCCGTGCGGACCGGGGACTGCACACTCATCAACATCCCGGACATGGCCACGCTCAAGCAGGTCGTCTGGGAACAACTCACCCTTTCCGGGATGAACGACATGGAACTCTGCTACCGTGTCGAGGTCATGGACAAAGTGCTCTATTCCCGGAAATACGAAACCGACCTCATGAAAGGCGTTTGCGAGGACTCCGACTGCCGCGCCATCCGCTACATCAACCATGAGCTTGAGGGCCGGGTTTACAAGAAGAAGGCCGGCCGTCTCCTGAATGAGATAATCCTGGAGACCGAATATGGCCAGTCCCTCCCCGAGTCCGTCCGCCTATGGATCTGCGAGGAATTCTGCCAAGACTGGGAGACTTTCACCCGCGGGCTTCTTCCGCAGGATACCGTTCTCCGCGTCAACAAGGAGTTCAAGAAGATTTACACCTCATCCGAATTTGACGGATATGCCGGGTCCTGCATGATGGACCGCGGTCTGGAAAGCTTCTACCGTGACGCCGTGGATGCCTCTGCCGCCTACCTGGAAAACAGCAACGGCAAGGTGGTCGCCCGGTGCGTCATCTTCAACAAGGTCTATGACGCCGATGAGCCGGGTAAAACCTGGCGCCTGGCTGAAAGACAGTATTCTACAGAAGGCTCCGAAATCCTGAAGCGGTGCCTGGTGGACGCTCTCATCAAAGGCGGCTTCATCGACGGGTACAAGAAACCCGGAGTAGACTGCCACGCCATCAATTCCTATGTGGACAACGATGGGAATTCTCTCGGCGACAAGGATTTCTACATAGACTGCGACTTGGACGGGGACGATGCGCTCTCCTACCAGGACTCGTTCATCTACTATGATCAGGACAAACGCGTGGCCCGGAATTACAGCTCCGAAGGCTACGACTACTGCCTGGACACGACCGACGGCTCCCTCTGGGGTTCCGAGGACGATGACGAAGAGTCAGTGTATGATTCCTGGCATGACGAGGACATTTACGACGGAGATGTCGTCACCGTCTACTACCACGGTCAGGAATACACTTGCTCGGAAGATGATCTGTCGGAATTCGAATGGGTTGAGTCAGAAGATGCCTACATCCACAGAGAGGATCTGTTCCTCTGCGCCATTTGTCACCATTGGGAACTGAAGGGAAATGCCGTTCACTCTGACCTCTGCCGGATGGACTTCTGCTGTGAAGATTGCCGGGAGCAGGCCGAGGAAAACTACAAGGCCGTCAACTGGACCTATTCCCACTACGACAGAATCTACGTGGAATCCGTTACCGACATCCGGGTCTACAATGCCTGGCAGGAAGATATCGGCGCCTATGTCGAGCAGAACATCCTCGCCGATACGCTCATCCGTGAAATCCTTGCCGGTCGGATGTTCTATGTCGGCGGCCAATACTGCGACCGTCGTGCCTACTAAGTCAAACAATCAAACACATCTAATTATGGACTTTACTTTACTCAAGCAAATCTACGCGGCACACTCCCTCTCCGGAAAGGAAGGCAAGCGCCGCAAGGTCGTCAGGGATTACGTCAGGAAGAACATCCCCGACTGCACCATGTTCACCGACCCCGCGGGCAACCTCTTCATCACCCGCGGTCAATCGGACACCTACCCATGCGTCGCCGCCCACCTCGATATGGTATGCGACACGCGTAGCAGGGACTTCAACACCTACGAGACTGACGAGATTCTCTTCGGCTTCAGCCTCAAGAACCGGCGACAGGAATCCGCCGGTATGGACGACGGCAACGGTATCTTCGCCGCCATTCTCATGCTCGAAAGATTCCCCGTCATGAAGGTTGCGCTCTTTACCCGAGAGGAAGTCGGGGCTCAGGGCGCTTCCGAATGTGACCTCTCCTGGTTCGATGACTGCCGTTTTGTGATTGAGCCGGACCGTAAGGGAGGAACGGACATCATCACGGACAACGGCTGGACCACCCTCTGCTCGGACGAATTCCTCCGTGCCACCGGGTATGAAGCCTACGGATACAAGCCCACGTCCGGCCTTCTCACAGATGTCTTCTGTCTCAAGGAGCGCGGCCTCGCCGTCAGTGCGATCAATCTCAGCATAGGCTATATGAATCACCACCATGATACCGAGGTTACCGTCAAGGCCGACCTTATCCGTGGCATCGAATTCATCGCCCACGTCATCGAGACCTGTACGGAAGTCTACACTCACACTTCGGAGGACGACTATGGATGGGGGCGATATGGCCATGTGCGCGACTATGACCTGTACGACTGGATCGAGGATTACCTTCTCTACTATCCGGACGCGACAGATGAGGACATCGTGGCTGAATTCGCCGACTGTACCAGGATGGACCCCTCCGAGATAGCCGCCATCGCTCAGGAAATCCGGAATATCTACTACATCGACCAGCCTGAGGAGGACAAGATATGAAAGAATCCATCATCTGTCAGCCATGGAATCCAAAGGAAACCTGGCAACTAATCAAGGCTGCCGCGAAACTCATCTGGGAATACCTGAAAAGTGAGTGGACGGTCATTCATTAAGCCATTTTGTTCCACTAACCCCCATGTTCCACTTTAAGTCCTATGGTGGCCTTCATGGGGGTATCTGGAACGACCACTTTTATTCAAACACTTATTATGGATACAAAACCACCCCGTACTGCCGTCATCTATGCGCGCGTCAGCTCAGAGAATGACAGGCAGGACACAACACGTCAAATCACAGACCTCCAGGGATATGCCAGCCGGGAAAACATCACAATCAAGAAGGTGTTCACGGAGCATATCTCAGGGGTCAAGAAGATTGAAGAACGAGCGGTCTTATCGGAGTGTCTGGACTATTGCTGCTCACAAGGCGTTGAAATTCTCCTTTTGTCGGAGATAAGCCGCCTTGGACGATCCACACTCCAAGTTCTCCGCTCGCTCGAAAAACTGCATGATGCCAAGGTCAGCGTTTTCATCCAGAACCTCGGCATTTACTCACTGCAAGCCGATGGGACCGTAAACCCGTTGGCAAGCATAATCATCACCGTCCTCGCCGAATTCTCCAACATCGAGCGCAGCAACATCCAATATCGGCTCAATAGTGGAAGAGCCCAGTATGTTGCCGCCGGTGGGAAACTTGGTCGGAAGGAAGGATATCGCAAATCGGACGAAGAGATGCGGGAACAGTACAAGAACGCCATCGCCCTGCTCAAGAAAGGATACAGCGTCCGGGCAGTCGCGAAACTTGAAGGCATCTCACATACCACCGTCCAGAAGCTCAAAAACAAATTCATCTGATTATGGAATTCATCAACAAAATCGAAATCCAAGGCATCGTCGGCAACAGCTCTATCCAGAAAGTCGCCGACACCCGCCTATGCCGTCTCTCCGTTGCAGTCGATTATGCCTACAAGGGGAACGACGGCACCAACATCATCGAATCCACCTGGTTCAGCTGCCAAGTCTTTCAGGGAACCGGCATTTGCAACCTCGACTCTATCACCCGCGGAGCCACTGTCCATGTCATCGGCCGTCTGAAGTATACCCGGTATATGGACGGCAATGGCAACGAGCGCATCCAGTACGAGATTGTTGCCCGGAAAGTCGAAGTCGTGAAAGAGGACTGAGGATGGGAACAAGTGACTAAACTCTATTGCCAAAGGGCCTAAGTGCCCATTGGCTTTTCTTGTCTTTCGTTACCTCAAAGCCTTATCCCTGAAGAAACATCATTCACCACGGAGAGCAATTCACTGAAAAAATGTTATATTTGCAGATGTCAGAGGGAGAAATCCTCTGATAAAGGTGCATTAGCATTTTTGGCCCAACCAAAATACCGCCAGTATTTAATCAAGAGGCCGAGAAGTGAATGCTCTCTTTTCCCATTGTCTATGCCGGACAGCTCTTCCTGCTGCTCCTTCATAACAAGCGGGCGAAGGGATGATGTTTCTTCTATGGTATTCTTGATGGGCCTCTGGCGGGGCTCTGGTTGGTATCAGAGAGCTACTGAATCTCCTCGCCTTTTTTGTTTGTTGCCGTCTTTGGGAGGTGGATGGGTTGATACAACACATCTTCAATGAATGAAGCGTCATTTTTGTTAAGCGAAGAATATCGCCATGAGTTAATTGAGAAGGTAAAGAATCTTGCTCAGGGAGAGATTGTCTTGCTTTCTGTCGGTGATTGTCTCGTAAAAGATCGATCTTTGAGTCATCAAGCAGATGCTAACATAGAGATAATCGTATTTGGAGTTTCATTCGATTATCTGAATGAGAATGTTCTAGTTCCTGGGCTCTTAGGTGAAGAAGGTGTTCTGAAACCTATCGGAAGCCAAACCGGTGTATCATATCTAATTGAAAAAAATCACCCAACAAGGATAACGACTTATCAGAATAACAAGATTGTGGGCAATACCACGTTTGATGAAGAGGCAGAGACCATTGTATCTTCTTTCCTAGAACAGGTTGAAGGGGCAAGGATTATCGTAATTCAATAATAGATTGCTCAATCATGAACATAAATACAACTATGGTAGAAAAATACCCCACTATCAAGGCTTTTTATCTTTCCCCAAAGGTACGAGAAATCCCTCTTTCAATGGAGAATGCCGTCTGTGGTAGTCCTATTCCCGGCGGGAACGAGGACATTGGATATGATGACGAATGGTAATAGAAACAATGAAAAAGAATATGAATAAGTATGTTACCCTTTTGAGTGCCGCTGCGGTGCTCCTGTTCTCTTGTTCCCGTGAGCCCGAGCCGGTGATTCAGCCAGGAGAAACCATCACATTCACTGCGGCCTGGGCTGGTTCTGAAGACACCCGGACTATTCTTCAGGCCGATGGAACGAGTGTCTGGTGGGAACCAGGAGCTCAGGTCAATGTCTTCTTTAGCGACAAAGCCTCCGGAAAGTTCACCTCGACTAATTCTCAGGCTCAGGCCATCGTTGATTTTCAGGGTAGCCTTCCGATTGTTGTTGGATCCGTGGAAACTGAGAATCCGCCCCATGCCTACTGGGCAGTCTACCCCTATGATGCGGCCAATACCTGTGATGGAGAGAGCGTAACCCTGACTATTCCATCCGCTCAGACTGCCGTCGAGGGGACTTTTGCAAACAAGATGTTCCCTTCCATTGCCACAAGCACAAATTTCTATTTGGCTTTCTATAACATCTGTGGTGGTGTTCGGTTTACTGTTGCCAATGAAGGGATTGCGTCTGTTACCTTCAAAGCGAATAATGGCGAGTCTCTGGCAGGTAAGGTAAAGGTCGGATTTGAGGGCGTTCCCATGGTCAAGAGTGTCTTTGAAGGTGTCTCTGAGGTTGTTGTCAATGCTCCGGACGGCGGCTTTATTCCCGGAAAGTATTATTTCGCCGCCCTTCTCCCTCAAACATTGACGAAGGGAGTGAGCATTACATTCAAGAAGGACGATGAAAAAGTCGCCTCCACCAGTCTTGACAATAGCATCACTATCAACCGTAGCCGCTTCGGGAAGATGGATGAGAAGGATAAGGGACTGGAATTCAAGGATGATGGAAGTGGCCCCAATCCTTCAGATAATATAGTCTTTGCCGATTCCAAGGTGAAAGAAAGACTTGTTGCTAAATTTGATACTAACGGGGATGGTGAACTTTCTTATGCTGAAGCCGCAGCCGTAACTTCCATTGAAGGTGCCCTGACAATCAAAACAATAACCTCATTTGATGAATTCCAATATTTTACAGGAGTAACCTCTATTCCAGCATCTTATTTTGAGGATTGGACAAAGATGGTCAGCATTACCTTGCCTCGAAGCATTTCCTATATTGGAGAAAGTGCCTTCAAGAATTGTTCTAAGTTAACTTCACTATTCATTCCCGAAGGCGTATCTGGGATTGAAAATGAGACATTTCGCGGGTGTACTGAGTTGAGATCAATCCTTCTTCCTAATAGTATTGCTTTTCTTGGAAACGCGGCCTTCTCTGGTTGCTCCTGCCTAAGTACAATCGATATCCCATATGGTGTAACGAGTATTGGTAAGAGTGCGTTCTCTAATTGCACAAGTCTATTATCAGTTATGATTCCAGCGACTGTTTCAAGTATTGGTGACGGTGCTTTTTTTGAATGTCAAAACCTTGTCTCGGTAGATTTATCAGATAGCATTACAATCATTGCTAATGAACTTTTTTACGGTTGTATAAGCCTTTCATCTATTGTTATTCCAGAAAACGTAACGAGTATTGGGGGGCAAGCCTTCTATATGACCGGCATATCATCTATCATAATCCCTAAAAGCGTTACAAATATAGGGCAAGGTGCCTTCAGGGGGACTGCTTTAGCTTCGATTCAGGTTGATTTACGTAATACGGTTTATGATTCTCGGGCAGATTGCAATGCGATTATTGAAACTGCAAGTAACACCCTAATTACTGGTTGTAAGAATACGACTATCCCCGAAAATGTAAAGAGTATTGCTGATTATGCCTTTAACGGGAGTGGTTTGGTATCCATCAGTATTCCCGATGGCGTAACAAATATTGGATATGCAGCTTTCGCCCGGTGTGCTGATTTAATCTCTGTGATGATTTCGGAGAGTGTCACGACCATTGGTAAGAATGCTTTCGGTAATTGCACAAGTCTTACCACGATTAATATTCCAGAGAGTATTACTTCTATTGAAGAGAATACATTCTGGGGTTGTACAAGTCTAATCTCCATGACGATTCCTGAGAGTGTTCGTGGTATCAATAAAAATGCTTTTAATGGGTGTTCTAGCCTTGCAAGGCTTTGGGTTTTGCCAGAAAACCCGCCCTACCTGTCAGGGTCAGGAATGTTCTATAATGTTCAAGACATATATGTCCCTGCCTCTAGCGTAGAAACTTATAAGACGGCGAATATATGGAAAGATCTTGCCGACCGTATTCAAGCAATACCGGAATAAATTAATTATCAACGAGTTGCAATATGGCAAACTATGGCATCATTAGAAGACATTATTAACGACATAAAGCAGTATGTCGGAGAGAGAAACACAATCCTCCGGTCTGAAGTTCAGCAGTATCTTACCAACAAGTATCAGTTTGATCAAGACGAAATTGATTATGTGATTAATTCTCTACCCAACCATGGCTTCTTTGTCCGTAGCGTCCGTGATTCTACCGGCGATGTGAAAGAAATCATTACATATCGTGGTGAGAATCATGTGGAGAAACTTCCTCCAGATCACAAATGAATTCCAGCCGAAGAAATGTATATCATTGCCACACAGAAACTTTATGGTCGGCCTGGTGGAAACTCTTTATCCCGGTTAGTTCTTCTCATAAGGGCTAAAGACTATGCCGATGATATGTTCCTGGCGCCCTTCTTTACGGAGTCTGAATGGGAACTGTCCTGTCCGATTCCTTATAGCAGGCGATTTGTGGCTGTCATTCCGGGAGATAAGGAGGGATTCGGAATGGTGTATAAGGATTCAGACTTTCCGGTAGAGAGACTAAAACGATTCCTGGAGAGATATGGGATTCAGTGATTATACTTGCAGACAGGACTTCATCTTCATCGGTGAGGTCCTGTTTCCATTGTACTCGCCTTTGGCAATCACATCTCGTCGGTAAAGACAGGGGAGATACGATATGCTCAGTTTGTTTTTCAGGAAAGAATAAGTACATTTGCAATATGAACAAAAGGACTATCAATACCATGCTTCCGAAGATTCAGAGTGTTCTTAAAGGGCAGCCTGTGGTTAGGGCGTGGATATTCGGGTCCTATTCCAGAGGTGAAGAGACCCCGTTGTCCGATGTCGATATTCTCGTGCAATATGACGAGAACGCACGGATAACCCTCCTTACCATTTCCAGAATAATGACACGTCTTTCTGAGGCCGTCGGGAAAAAAGTGGATTTGGTGGAGGACGGATGCCTTTTACCCTTTGCTCAGGAAAGTGCGAACCGGGACAAGATTCTGATTTATGAGAGAGCCAGCTAGGGACATCGAAAGGCTTCACCATATTCTTGAAGCAATTAAGACCATCGAAAAGAGCCGGACTATCCACACCACCGAAGAGGCCGCAGCAGACCCTATCGTGTATTATGGATTTGTCAAGCATGTCGAGATTATCGGAGAGGCGGTCTATATGCTTTCAAAAGAGTTTAAAGAAGCCCATCCGGAGATTGAATGGGTATCAATAGAAGGTATGCGTCATGTGCTTGTCCATGGGTATTACCAAATAAAGCCGCAGCAACTCTGGGATACGATTGACTACGACCTCCCGGAATTGAAACCCATCATTGAACGGTTCATTTCCGAGTTAACTGATAACGATAACGAGACTGTCCACTGACATCTTTGTGACGTTATATGTGACTGAGTAACTTTATTGACGAAAGAAGGCTTCACAAAAAAGGCCATAGAGGCAGCTGGTAGAGCATCGGATTGTGGTTCCGAGTGTCGTGGGTTCGAGCCCCATCATCCACCCCGCAAGGCCCCGGCGTGCACGCCGGGGCTTGTTGTTATGTGAATACAAAGTATGTTGAAAACTTAAAGACCGGGAAACGGCACTGGAGCGCACATAAGGCCGATTCTCCGTCTTTACCCGGGTTCCAAGAAGGGCATAAAGACTACCAATCCCCGTTGTACGCCATCTGTCTTTCCCGGCCGCCTTGTCCGCTTTTTGCTTTCTTACAAATTGTTCGTACCTTTGTAAAGCCATGGGCACGAAGGATATCATTCAGGGGATGGCGGAGATTGCATCCCGGGTTTTGCCAAAGGGGGCTGACGCCATCCTTTTCGGCTCGCGTGCCCGGGGGGATAGCCATGCTGACTCAGACTGGGATATCCTCATCCTTATCCATGGGGTCAGGGCCACTGGAGAGGATTTCGACCGGTTCGCTTATCCTTTCGTGGACTATGGCTGGTCGATTGGAGAGCACATCCACCCGCTGATTTATTCCTATTCCGACTGGGGAAAACGAAGTTTCACCCCTTTTTACAAGAACGTTCAAGCTGAAGGAATCAGTCTATGCCGCTGACAGACGAAGAAAGGAAAGCAATTGTGGTTTATCGTCTGGAGAAAGCCGATGGAGCGTATGTCGAAGCAAAAGACTGCGCTTCCATGGGACATTGGACACTGGCCGCGAATCGCCTCTACTATGCAACATATTATGCTTCCTCCGCTCTTCTTATCAATGCAGGGTATCAAGCCAAAACGCATGAAGGAACCATCGGCATGATAGGTCAGAATTATGTAAAGACGGGTATTTTGAATAATGAAGACGGCACCCTGCTTGCCCGTCTTCAGAATATGCGGCACACCGGAGACTATGACGACTTCCTTGACTGGACCCGGGAAGATGTCGAGCCCTGTTTTCCAAAGGTGGAAGCTTACCTGAAAAAGGTGAAATCGCTTATTTACGGCGAGGCATAGGTTTCCGTTGATATTGTGACGTTATATGTGACTGAGTAACTTTGCTGACAAAAAACAGCTTCACAAAAAAGGCCATAGAGGCAGCTGGTAGAGCATCGGATTGTGGTTCCGAGTGTCGTGGGTTCGAGCCCCATCATCCACCCCAAGAGCGCTTCCGGGTTTTCGGGAGCGTTTTTTTGCTATCTTTGCACAAACGCGGAATGTATGAAGAAACTGGTTTTCATCGATGCGTGCATCCGGAAGGAGGAATCACGCACAAGGAGAATTGCCCAGCCCATTGTCGAATCGCTGGCGCGAAGGTACGAAATCACCACCATTGACCTGACGGAGATGCCCATGGCACCGCTCACCCCGCAGACCTATGCGGAGCGGATGAGCGGGAATGTGCCGGCATGGGCCGTGGAAGCGGCCAAGGCCCTGGCGGAAGCGGACCGGATCGTCGTCGCCGCACCGTTCTGGGACATGAGTTTTCCGGCGGTGGTGAAGGTATTCTTCGAGCAAACCTCCCTGTTCGACATCACCTTCACGGACAACGGAAGGTCCTGCGTGGGACTTTGCAAGTGCGAGAAAGTGATGTACATCACCACCCGCGGCATGAACATCCCCACCGGCGACACGCGGGAGCAGGGATCCTCCTACCTGCAGGCCCTGTCCCGGCTCTGGGACCTGGGGACGGTGCTCACCGTCGCGGCCTGGAACCTGGACTACAGCACGCCGGAAGAGCTGGAAGAAAAGATCGAGTCGGCAACGCGCTTCGGCCTCCGGCTGGCGGAAACCTTCTGACCATGAGCCTGCCGACGGTTCTCATTGCCATGCTACTTCCCTTTACGACACCCACTTACGAAGTAAAGGTGGACACGGACGTCCCCTACGGGACCGCCATGGGGTATTACACCCACGCTCCCATCGGCGACAAGAACTCCACCTTCAAACTCCTGTTCCACAGCGGCATCCCGAAGCCCGTCACCCTGGAGATGGACATCTATACGCCGGTCGGGGACGACGCCACGGCAAAACGTCCCCTGTTTCTGCTGATGCACGGCGGGTCCTTTTTCATCGGCAACAAGGCGGAGCCCGGACAGAAGGGATGGGGCGAGTATTTCGCGTCCCTGGGCTATGTAGCGGTTTCCATCGACTACCGGCTGGGATTCCATGCCACGAAGAAGGAGATCCGGCAGGCGGAATACCGGGCGCTGGAGGATGCCGATGCGGCCCTTGCGTACCTGCTGGGACGGGAGGACCTCCGTATCGACTCGGACCGCATCTTCCTGTGCGGGACGAGCGCCGGGGCCATCACGGCCCTGAACCTGGCCTTCCGGCTGTATGGGGACAAGCCCATGAAGGATGTGAGACCGCGCCTCCCCGAGGGCGTCCATTTCCGGGGCATTGCGAACCTATG
>Ga0247609_10001215_pt1 | contig 31782 bp, 14 predicted proteins | sample 172DNAGHGlowgp2_FD_193487 | JGI IMG/M metagenome (GOLD analysis project Ga0247609, IMG submission 193487) | Sheep rumen microbial communities from Palmerston North, Manawatu-Wanganui, New Zealand - 1728 DNA GHGlow gp2 | ecosystem: Host-associated > Mammals > Digestive system > Stomach > Rumen ... | reverse complement strand
CCTCTGGCTCACCTACAAGAGCGCTTGGCTACGCAAGGTGGGAAGCATCATCATCGCCTACATCATCGGCTGTACTTTGGGACTCACTGGCTTGATTCCCGACACCGAAGAAATGCATGCCATACAGACCACCGTCGCCTCGGTCGCCATTCCCATTGCCATCCCGTTGTTGCTCTTCTCTGCTGACCTGAAATCGTGGGCACGGTTGGCACCAGTTTTCATCAAAAGCACCATCTTCGGACTGCTTGGATGCGCCATCGCTATCATCATCGGCTTCCATCTCTACGGAAAAAGCAATCCTGAACTCTTTGCCCACGTAGGCGGCATGCTCACAGGACTATACACGGGCGGAAACGCCAACCTCGCCTCGTTGAAGATGACTTTGGGAGTGGACAACACGACGTACATCCTCACTTCGGCATACAGCACGATAATGAGCGCGGTCTATCTCTTCTTCGTCATCATTTTCGGAAAACACCTTCTGAACCTGTTCATGCCCGACTTCAAAGACGACAAGACGGTAGAGGACGATATCGTCAAGGTGGAAAACCACGAGGAAGAACTCTTCCTCGGACTCTTCCGAAAGGACAATCTCAAAGATTTGGGAACAAGCCTACTGCTGACCGTTTGCATCATCGCCCTCGGTGCGGGTATCGCCTGTCTATTCCCCAAGGATGCGTTCCAAAGCGTCTTTATTCTCGGCATCAGCCTGCTATCCATAATCGCCTCTCTCAACAAACGTGTACGAAGGCTGAAACGTACATTCGAGGCAGGTACATTCTTCATCCTCGTCTTCAGTGTGGCTGTGGCATCACAGGTAAGCCTCAAGACGCTCACCGACGTCAATCCCGACATCTTCCTCTTCATCACCGTCGCCACATTGGGAGCGCTCTTCTTCCATGTCCTGCTGAGCGCAGTCTTCCGCATCGACACGGACACCACGCTCACAACAAGCATCTCCCTCATCTGTTCACCGCCATTCGCACCTGTCATGGGCAGCGCACTGAAGAACAAGGCCGTCATCGGTCCTGGCATCGCCGTCGGTCTCTTCGGCTATGCCATTGGCACCTATATGGGTTTCACCCTATCAAAACTGCTGTTATTCATTGGACAATAGATAAATTGCTCACGCTCCACAAAATGAGAACAAGTTATCTTTTGTACTCGCTTAATCGCAATTTTGCCGAGTCGCACTAAATGAAGACAAAGTCAACGTGAGCAATTTAGACGAAGCCAATGTTCAATAGTCAACGGTCAATGCTCAACGATTTAATAATGCATTCATGCGTCTTGGCCTCTCGGTCGTAGCTAATGCCGACAAGCAGGACATCACCAGAATAGTCTGACACTTTCTCCCAATAGCGGCGTTCCTTAATCTGAGCCATCGCCTCATCTGCGCTGTGTCCGTATTTCAATTCTATGACGATGGCGGGTGAATCCACATTCTTACGAGGTATCAGCACAAGGTCGGCATAACCTTTACCCGATGCATACTCTCTATGGAATATATAGTCGCCATGCGCGAAATAATAGGCGATGGACAACACGCAAGCCATGGAGTTCTCGTCGTTATAGGAGAGGATGCTCGTATTCTCACTATGGGCAGCATCATCGCCACGTGCAACAGCCTCGGCATTGCCAGCGAGGGTGTCTTCCAAGAGTTGTTCCGACTCCTGCAAGGTCTTGCCCACATGCACCCATTTCACGTCGTTGATGGCGTTCTCCATCTCGCCAAGGACTTCTAAGTTGGGAATGCGGCACTCGCGTTTCACTCGGTCGTAACTGAGATAACCTAAATGGATGAGCACCGTAAGCACATCGTCGCGGTTGTTGACCTGCGACAGGTCGTTCTTGAAACCATTAGGGTTCACCTTGCACCGCTCACCGGCAATCATGCGGATGATGTCGTCCTTCAGGCCATCGTAGTTCATGTTGATGTAGCCGGAGATGGCATCAGTGGCACCAGTCTTCGACCAGTAACTGTCGCACCATTGCTTGCGTATGGCCTGCATCACAGAATTAGGGTTGAACATCGACGGCTGTGGTCCAATCTGGTAACCGTCGTACCATTTCTCTAGTTCGTCGAAATCCATGCCGTGTTTGTCGGCCAACATCCGTACCTCTTCCTTTGTAAAGCCAAAGAACGGAGCCATGTCGCCAGGCGAAACCATGGAGTATTCCTCGAAGTTATTGAGTGCCGACTGCGTCTTGAACTTCTTGATGGGCAAGATTCCCGTCATATAGACCCCGGCGAAGACATCCATGCCGGATACATCCTTGAACATACGGCGCAAGAGGTTCAGGTATTCGTCCATCACTTGGGGTTTGCTTCCAAACTCACGGCAGATGGCATCCCACTCGTCAATGATGAAGATGAAATGCTCACCAGTCTCGATGTTGATGCGCTGGAGATATTTCATCATGTGTTCTCCGTTCTCGTAGGCTACTTGTGGATAAGCCTTCTGGATGTCGGAAATCAGTTCTTCTTGCATGTGCGCGACAATCTGCTCATCACCAAAGCTGGTAATGAATGTGGTCATGTCAAGGTAGATGACTGGGTATTTGTTCAAATGCTCTTCGAATGTCGGGTTGCCGGCTATTTGCAGGTCAGTAAAGAGCGGGCGTGAGTCACAAGAATGGTCGTAGTAGGCGGCCAACATCTCTGCCGCCATCGACTTGCCGAAGCGGCGGCAGCGGGTCACGCAAGTGAATTTCTGACGTGTGAAAAGTGTCTGATTAACAACGCCAATTAGCCCCGATTTATCGATGTACTCACTTTTTCGAGTCTGGCGGAATCCAGAATTTCCCTTGTTGATGAAGATGCCCATGTTGCAGATATTTTCATTGTTGCCACAAAGATAATGCAAATTGAGAGCAGAACGAAATGCAGCTTATCTTCGCTTTAATGCAAAATTACAACATTTATGATGAAACATGAAAGAAAGCATGGATTTTTTGAAAGACGGAAAGGGAGTGGCTGCGTTGAAATACGCTTTTTTATGTTCAAATTCAAGATAAAACAATATGCATTTCCAAATTAGGGGTTGTTTCCGCTGATATTCGATTTGGAATGTATAATTTTGTAGTCGGAATTCATTACCGACATTTATGGACGGACTTATCTTCGACATCAAACGCTATGCCATACACGACGGGCCAGGGATACGGACCACCGTGTTCATGAAAGGATGCCCGCTGCGTTGCCGATGGTGCCACAACCCTGAGAGCCAGCACTATCAACCCGAGGCGATGGAGCAGAAACGCAAACTCGGTGAGCGCACGTTCACCGAAAACCATACCGTAGGTTATAGGATATCCACCGACGACCTCATGCGCGAAATCCGCAAGGATGATGTGTTCTTCGAGGAATCTGGTGGCGGTGTGACCTTCTCGGGTGGTGAGCCACTGCTGCAAGCCGATTTTCTTCTCGAATGCCTCCGACGCTGCAAGGCAGAAGGCATCCATACTTGTGTGGATACAGCAGGAGCGGTCAGCACTCCCCTACTCGACGACATCTGCCAATACACCGACATATTCCTCTTCGACGTAAAGACCGCCGAAGAGCAGGTTTTCAAAACTTATATCGGCGCTTCCTACTCCACCGTCATCGACAACCTGCAGCGCATTGCCGCGAATGGCAGCCACATCGTGGCACGCATACCCGTCATTCCACATGTCAACGACAGCGAAGACGACATCAACAAGATTATCGCCCTGCTTGCCGACATTCCTCAAGTACGTGAGGTGAACCTACTGCCCTTCCACCGCACAGGCGCAGACAAGTACAAACGACTGGGCAGGAACTGGGAAATGGGCGACACACCCAACCTCACGAAAGACGACCTGCAGTCCATGCAACAACAATTTGCCGATGCCGGCTTTGTTGTAAAAGTGTGAAAAAGAATCTCCTTTTGCATTTTTATCAAATATTTTCTCAAAAAACATTTGGATATTATTTTTTGTTTGTATTTTTGCTTAATGATTGGTTTTAAGTGATTTTATCCAAGTACAAAGTGTGCTCCATCTTCCATGATGGACGCAATAACTTGAGGGTGGAAGACTCCAACCACTTTCCTACAGACAAACTAACCTAACTAAACTATATTGATGATGAATAATGATAAACCAACCATCGAAGAAGTGTTTTCATGGATGAGAACACTCTACGATGAAAGCCAGGCCTCTCTGACTTCCACCGAGAAGTATGAACAACACATGTATGGCACTATGGTCCAGCGAAACGATGACAAGAAGTTCATCGTACGTATGCTCGACGAGACCTCCCAGATACGCGACAACAAGAAACTCGCCATCCGTGTGAAGGAACTCATTGACCAGTATGGCATACCCAAATTCCTCAATTCTTTCGACCACTTCCTCTTCCAGATCTACAAATCATTCGGATACATGTCGCCGTTCCGGCAGATCGCCATCCCCATCGTCAAATGGCGCCTGCGACGCGACACCAGCCGAGTGATTATCGATGCCGCACGACCAAACCTCACCAACCATCTCGCCACACGTTTCAACCAGAAGATTGGACAGAACGTCAATCTGCTTGGTGAAGTGGTGCTGGGCGACGGTGAGGCAGACAAGCGCTACCACATGTACCTCGAGGCACTCAAGGAGCCCGACATCAATTATATCTCCGTAAAGATTTCGGGTATCTATGCCCAGACCCATGCGCTGAACTACAAGGAATGTTTTCCTGAACTCGTTCACCGCATGTCGGAACTCTACCAGGCCGCCATCGACAACCCCTACGTTGACGAGAACGGTGTGAAGCGTTCGAAGTTCATCAACCTCGACATGGAGGAATACAAGGACGCCCACCTGACGATGAGGCTCTTCAAACACGTTCTCTCGCTTCCCCAGTTCAAGAACTATGAGGCAGGCATTGTGGTGCAGAGTTATCTGCCCGACGCCTATCTGTTCCAGAGCGAGTTGCTCGAGTTCGCCCGCAAGCGTGTAGCCGAAGGTGGAAGCCCCATCAAGATGCGTATTGTGAAGGGTTGCAACCTCGACATGGAGAACATCGTCAGCGACCTTCGCGGCTGGCCCAACCCCGTTCGCCCCAACAAGACGGAAGTGGATGCTAACTACCTGCACCTGATTGAGCGCGGTCTGTTGCCCGAGAACGCCAAGGTGCTGCATATCGGTATGGCAAGCCACAACCTCTTCACTATCTCCTACGCCTACCTGCTCACCCAGAAGTACGGGACACCCAAAGACTGCTTCTGCTTCGAGATGCTGGAAGGCATGGCCAACCACGTCTGGAGAGCCCAGTCGAAACTCGGCAACCACGTCATCCTCTACACCCCAGTGGTGAAGAACGAGCATTTCCTCAACGCCATCTCTTATCTGGTGCGCCGTATGGACGAGAACACCGCGCCCGACAACTTCCTCACCCACTCCTTCAACCTCAAACCCGACACCAAGGAATGGAAGGACTTGCAGCAGCAGTTCATCAACGCCTACAACATGAAGGACACCATCACCCATATCCCGACCCGCACCCAAGACCGCAACAAGCCTTACGTGGGGCAGGAACCCGTGGATGAGATGATTAACGAACCCGACACCGACTTCGACCGCGATGTGAACCAGCAGTGGGTGGAGAAGATTTTCGCCAAATGGAAGAGTTCAGGCAAGCAGCCGGTGAAAGCCGCCCATACTGACGGCGAATGGCAACCAGGCGAGATTCTCCCGACCCAAATTGGCTCAGAAACCGTATTCAACGACGACAAGGTGAAATACTTCGACCGCAGTCAGGACGGCGAGGTGGAGGTCTGCGAGATGTCGCGCGCCGACAAGGTTCAAGCCCAGCAGATGCTCGCCATCGCTGACGCCGACCCCAAGGGCTGGCGCAAAACCACCATCGAGGAACGTCACCAAATCATGTACAAGGCCGCCAACCTGCTTGGTCAGATGCGTGGCGACCTGATAGGTGCCATGTGCTCCATTACAGGCAAGACCGTGGAGGAAGGCGACGTGGAGGTCAGCGAAGGCATCGACTACTGCCGTTTCTACACCACCACGATGAAGAAATACGCCGCTCTCGATGACGTGGAATTCTCAGCCAAGGGCACGGTATTGGTGCTCTCGCCCTGGAACTTCCCCTGCGCTATCCCCTGCGGAGGTGTGGTGGCAGCCCTGGCCAGCGGCAACACTTGTATTCTGAAACCCGCCACCGTGGCAGCCCCCGTGGCTTGGCTCTTTGCCAAGGCCTTCTGGGACGCCGGCGTGCCACGCGAGGCTCTGCAAGTGGTCATCACCAACCGTGAGGCCACCGACCTGCTCACCTCGTCACCTGTGGTGAAGCACATCATCCTCACAGGCGGTACAGAAACCGCACAGACCATTGCCCGCAACAACCCGCGCAAACCGCTGTCTGCCGAGACCGGTGGCAAGAACGTGATGATACTCACTGCCAGTGGCGACCGCGACCACGCCATCATGAATGCCTGTCGTTCAGCCTTCGGCAACGCAGGTCAGAAGTGCTCCGCCTGCTCCCTGTTGTTGGTGGAACGCTCTGTCTATAACGACCCTGAATTCATTGAGAAGCTCAAGGACTGTGCCACCAGTTACAAGGTAGGTCCTGTTTGGAACGCCGGCAACATCGTCGGTCCGATGATTACCAACAAGAACGACAAATTGGAACGCGCCTTCCAACTCGACGCAGGCGAGAGATGGCTGGTTGAGCCAAGTTTTGTTGACAAGAAGAAGTTTATCATGCGTCCGGCAGTGAAACTGGATGTCAAACCCGGCAGTTTCACCTTCCGCACGGAGTTGTTCGCTCCATTGCTCGCAGTGGCACCTTTCGACACCCTGGAAGAAGCCGTCGAACTGGTCAACGGCCTCGACTACGGACTGACCAGTGGTTTGCAGTCGCTCGATGAGAAAGAACAACGCTACTGGAAGAACCACATCATGGCAGGCAACCTCTACATCAACCGCGGCATCACAGGTGCTGTGGTTAACCGCCAACCTTTCGGCGGCATGAAACTCAGTGCCTTCGGTGGCGGCGTGAAAGCCGGTGGTCCCAACTACTGCGCTTGCTTCCTCCATTTCCGTGACAAGGAAGGCAGCACCACCGACTACAAGGATTCGTACAGGATATGGTATGAGAAGGAGTTTGCCCATGCCCGCAACATCCAGCCCAAGATTCGTGGAGAGCAGAACGTGTTCCGCTACCTGCCCTTAAAGGGAGGCATGATTCTGCGTTTCAGAAAGGACGACACCGTGGAGCAAGCAGAGATGGTGGCCTACGCCGCCAAGACAGTAGGCACCCCGCTGACCATATCCGTAGAGCCAGACGACACCCGTCTTGACAATGGCGCGGCAGTCCTGAACGGCGCCAAAGTGAAGAAACAGACCCTCGAGGAGTTCATCGCCGACATGAAGAACTACGAGCGCATCCGCACCTTGGCCGACCAGTTGCCCGACGAGATTTATGTGGCCGCAGCCGCCAACAACCAGTACATCGCCACCGCCGCTCCCGTGAAGGACGGCCGCATCGAACTGATACACTACATCAAGGAACAATCCATCGCCAACGAGTACCATCGCTATGGCTCGCAGATAGAGGTTCCGAAAGTAGAAGATTAACTAAAGACAAGCCAAAACAAATATGAAAATGACAGACAGAATCAGGCGGCTGCGTGAGCAAAGCCTCAACGCCGTGAACCGCATCACTGCAGAACGCGCCCTCCTGATCACCGAATTCTACAAGTCAGGCGTAGCCGCCTCCGAACCAGTTCCCGTGCAGCGCGCACTGTCGTTCAAGTACATCCTTGAGCACAAGTACATCTGCATCAACGACGGAGAACTCATCGTGGGCGAACGCGGACCAGCCCCTAAGGCGACTCCCACCTATCCAGAGATTTGCATCCACTCCATGCAGGACTTGCAGATACTCAACGACCGCGCCAAGGTGTCGTTCAAGTCGGACGAGGAGACCCGCGCCGCCTACCGCGACATCATCATTCCATTCTGGAAGGGCAAGAGCAACCGCGACCGCATCTTCAGCAGTCTGCCCCAGGAATGGAAAGACGCCTATGCCGCTGGACTCTTCACCGAGTTCCAAGAGCAACGTGCCCCAGGTCATACCGCACTAGGCATCAAGATGTTCCATACCGGTCTTTTAGACCTGAAGGAACGCATAGCCGAGAGCATGGAGAAAGTGGATTTGGTCAATGACCCCGAGGGCGTCGATAAGCGCGATGAACTGCGCGCCATGGACATTGTCTGCGACGCCATGATTGCCTATGCCAACCGCCATGCCGACAAACTGGAGGAACTGGCCGCCACAGAGCAAGACGAACAGCGCAAGGCAGAACTCTTGGAGATGGCCCGCATCTGCCGCAAGGTGCCTGCCCATGCCCCAGAGACCGTTCACGAAGCCCTGCAACACTATTGGTTCATCCACTTGGGTGTGGTGACTGAGCTCAATCCCTGGGACTCCTTCAACCCTGGCCGTCTGGACCAGAGCCTCTACCCACTCTACAAGAAAGAGATGGAAGAAGGCACCACCACCAAGGAAAAAGTCTATGAGGTGCTCCAGTCGTTCTGGGTGAAATTCAACAACCACCCGTCGCCTCCCAAGGTTGGTGTCACCGCCGAGGAGAGCAACACCTACACCGACTTCTGCCTCATCAACGTGGGCGGTGTCAAGGAGGACGGCAGCGACGGTGTGAACGAGATGTCGTACATCCTGCTTGATGTCATTCAGGAGATGCGCCTGCTGCAGCCCAGTTCCATGATTCAGGTGAGCAAGAAGAACCCCGACCGTTTCATCCGTCAGGCAGTGGAAATCATCAAGACGGGATTCGGCCAACCATCCGTCTTCAATACCGACGCCTTGGTGCAAGAGATGCTGCGTGCCGGCAAGGACGTGAAAGACGCACGCAACGGAGGTTGCTCGGGTTGTGTGGAGACGGGTGCATTCGGTACTGAGGCATACATCCTTACGGGCTATTTCAACCTGCCCAAGATACTGGAACTCACCCTGAACGACGGCTTCGACAAACGCACTGGCAAGCAACTGGGTCTGCACACAGGACAAGCCACCGACTTCAAGACCTACGAAGAACTGTTTGCCGCCTACAAGGCACAGGTCAACCACTTCATGCGCATCAAACTCAGCGGCAACAACATCATTGAACGCATCTTCATGCGCAATATGCCCGTTCCTTTCCTGTCGGTGCTCATCGACGACTGCATCGCCAAAGGCAAGGACTACATGTGTGGCGGTGCCCGCTACAACAGCACCTACGTGCAAGGAGTGGGCTTAGGCAGCATCACCGACATGCTCACCTCGTTGCGCTACAATGTCTATGACAAGAAGAACGTGACGATGGAAGAGCTGAAAGACGCGCTCGACAACGACTTCAAGGGTTACGAGGAACTTCAGTACCAATTGGTTTACAACACGCCTAAATACGGCAACGACGATGACTATGCCGACGAGCAGGAAGTAGAGGTGTTCGACATGTACTACGACGCACTGAACGGGCACAAGTCGCCCCGTGGCGCTGACTACCGTGTGAACATGCTGCCCACCACCTGCCATGTGTATTTCGGCAAGGTCACAGGAGCAACACCCGACGGACGCAACGCCTGGAAAGTGCTGTCGGAAGGCATCTCGCCCGTGCAAGGCGCCGACACCAACGGTCCAACAGCCGTGATACGCTCCGCCGCCAAGATTGACCATATCAAGACGGGCGGCACGCTGCTCAACCAGAAGTTCACCCCATCGCTTCTATCGACGGACGAGGGTTGCTATAACTTGGTACACCTCATCCGCGCCTACTTCCGCATGGACGGCCACCACATCCAGTTCAACGTGGTGAACGCCGACACTTTACGCGACGCACAGAAACACCCGGAGAACTACCGCGACCTCATCGTCCGTGTGGCAGGCTACAGCGACTACTTCAACGACCTTGGCGAGGATTTGCAGAACGAAATCATCTGCCGTACCGAGCAGACCTCCTTCTGACCTCCGTGTTCTGCCGAGGTTTGAAATCATATTCTGCAGCGAATATTTGGTGGTGTGTGAGAGTTTTTATATCTTTGCACCCTAGAAAGGGACGGCGGCAGACGCAATAAAACGGTCCTTAGCGATTCAGCACATCTAACAATGATGGAGGACAATCAAGACAGATTGATTGCCGCCACAAAACACAAACAGGACAATGAAAGAATATCAAAAACCCGAATTCAGTGTGGCAGAATACGAAACAGAACTCATAGTAGCCATGTCGTGGAGTGATGAAGAAACCGACGAGGCACTTGTTGGCGGTCGTAGTGATGCTTCCACGGATTGGGAGGAATCTTTCTGGGAGGGTCGCGAATAATCGCACTTCTACACTCAGCATAGCTTAAAAAGGCATAGGACTGGAGACAGTCTTATGTCTTTTTATGTTGTATACAGCATCCGCTTAAAGGATGGTCCAAAGCTACTAACCCTCATACACACATCGGTTCAAGTAGCTGAAAAAAACGAAAATATGCTTAAAAAGCATTGGAGATTGATTGTAATCCGACAAAAAACGCTATATTTGTACAGACTAACCAAAAACTATATTTTATGATGAAAACTTCAACCCTTTTACTGTCCCTCGCACTTAGTCTGACAGCAACCACCGCAACCCATTCACCAGAGCAGACAAAAAGCGTCAAAGTATCAGAACCCGAGCCAAGCATGCTCTTGACAAAGAAGGCGAACAAGACCAAGGTGATAGATATCGCCTCCCTACCCACCTCTTTGGAAGAGCTGCAAGCCATGAGAGGCGCCGACCTAAAAGACGAATATGCAGTAGCGGCTTTAGTCGTGGCTGTGCTCTGCAATTACGAGAAAGACAAGGAGACCACCTTCGAGATGCTTGATTTCCTCAATGGTCCGACCGACATAAACACTTTCACCAAGCAGTTCATTCGCGACCGACTGGAGGGCAAGCAGTACAAGACCTTTTCGTTTTTCGAAGGCACCTCTCCTCAAAACAATTACCAAACGAACGCGCCCTACAAGGTAAAAGTGAGTTCCAACCCATATAGTTACCAGGACAACAACTACGCCACACTCTACTTGCAGTCTTCAGGAGCCGACAACCCCCGGCCCATCAAGCTCCGCAAGAAACCGAGCACAGGACAATGGTTCGTCGTTGATTACAATTTCCTCGCCGACATCAGGATACCTGTCGAGCAGGATGAATGGTACTAACAGTATCCACTAACGAACTTACACACCAAAAAACAGCATAGGGGATGTTGCCAATACGCAGCATCCCCGATGTAACTTATTCACATTATAAAAAACAATCATTACAAAAGAACAATCATTATGAAAGCAAACAGCACATCCATGACACTGCCCGTGTCAGCATTTGAAAACAATCGATTTATCGTGGTGTATGACAATAAAAAATACAGTATACGTCTGCATCCTTCACAAAAAAACATTACTGAAATCCATGAACTTCCTTGTATAGTCACCACCGATGAAAACGGCAATGTGACGATTAAACAAAACTTCAAATCAAAACTGAACGAGTTATACAGGAAAGATGCCATCAAGGATTTTATTGTCAAACGCGATTACAGGCCGAATGGTTCCAATTATGTGGAGATTATCGACAAATATGGTTTCACCACTTATCTGCAAAACCTCAATATTACCAAACCTTTTATCAACGGCCAGAAAATCAAATGCAAGATTATCGGTATCACCACTTCGCGCCCCATCGTGAAGTATTTCTCCGAGGGGTATAGTTCCGACACCGAAATCAACGCCCAATACATCGAGCAACTTATCCTTGAACAAAGCAGTCACTCAACTGAATCCGACAAAGAAGAAGCACAAGCCAGCCCCTACACATGGGATGTGAAGACCTTTGCCAACATGTTGCTCTCGAACGAGAGCCAAGGTTCTTTCAATGCCGAATGCCACCAATGGGTGCTCAGCATGGCCAAGGAGTCGGACGACAAGCCCGGGCTTCTCACGACCATCAGAGAACAATGCAAGAACCTGCTTGAACGCTCAGAACTTCTCAAGAGTTGCTCGAGCGATACAGAACGCGATTTCTTCCAGAACCGCATCACATTCATCATTGAGCGGATAGGCTATTTTGTGGAAGCGCGCAAGATGCTTCAAGACAGCGAGAACGAAGACAAGGACATCGCCTCGGAGTTTGTGGACAACATCCTGGAGAAACTGAGGTGCTCAGGTTTCATATACCATCCCAACAAGAACTTCTCCATCATGACCTGCCTCTTCCTCCTCTACCCCGAGTTAATGCAAGAGAAGATAGAGAGCATCTTCGACCTCCTGCGAAACGACTTTTACCTGTGGTTGCGTGAACCCTTCAGAAGTGAGTTCATCAAACAGCTGGAATTTTTCATCGCTGTGACCATCCCGAAAATCTCACCTGCAGAAACAGGCAACCAAACGGTAGAGAACGCCGTTTCCGCCCTCGCCCTCCAGCTCCTTTTGGCGAAAGACGAGTCGGACGACGAACTGCTCGACATCGATGTGAACCGCTCCGCATTCCTGCGTCTGTCCTCCCATCTGGTTCCACAAGACTCCGACATCAAAGCCTTGCTGACAGGAGCGTTCATGAGTCTGTTAGGCGTACGCGCCATCGGTAAGTTCTACAACGAGGGTCAAACCAACAACCCTGTAAGCCTCGCCATAGTCACCGCCAACAACAAGGGCATCAAAAGCCAGAACGAGACCCCGCCCAACGTGGAGTTCACCGGCGCCGGAGTGGTGATGACCTATAACAAGGAAGGTTTCCGTTTCTATCCAGCAGACGCCGCTGATATCAGCGAGAATGTGTTGCCAGAGGGTTTGCTCGACTGGAACACCTTCCGCGTGTGTATTCCCTTTCAGAAAGGCGTGAAAAAGAAAGCCAACACGAAAGACATCTACCAGTACCATCAATTATGGAACGACATAGAACTGGGTCTGTTCAGTCCCCACGACACCACGTCCAAGAGTGACAGTAAAAAACAAATGGCCTGGGTGGGTGCAGAGGTGAAAATCATGATGACCCATCAGGACATGAGGGACAACAACAAATTCTATTGCCGCATCGTGGACGACAAATACATGGGTGAGGGCTTCATCTACGTTCAGTGTTCCAAAGGCAGGAAGACCAAATACGGCATCGTTGGCTATGACCCCAAGCCCGACATCCAGTGCTTTATCAACAACAACGGGCATCCGATGCTGCTCGATGCCGAGGTGATAGAGAAACATGAAGACGGGACTCTGGAATTCACCATGCGCGAGAAAATCAACGAGGCTTTGATGGAAGTGGATTACAATGAGCCCATCCAATGCTCCGTAGGCGTGAAAGCCCCCAATGTGAAGACTTACCCTGCCGTGAGTTTTGAAGGAGAGTCCATCTCCATCGACGGCATACCGAAGGACATCACTCTCAAGCCCAATGACATCGTGGAGGTGGCTCCCCGAAAATTCGATGGTGGATACGTCCACACCACCTTCATACGCAAGTTGGAAGGTGAAGTTTTCAACATCACCGAGGCATTCCGTGAGCTGATGCTCTTCTACAGCGACGACAACGAGTACATCGACCTCGACTCCATGATTGACAGCGACGAGAACGAATCGCTCGACGTGATTATCCCTCCTAAGCACATGACGGAACTCATCGCCATCATCGACCGCCTGTCGGTACTCGACAACGACTATGTGAAAGCCTACAATTATCTCGGCATCGCAGTGATTCTCGCCCGCATGATGGGCAACGACGAGCAAGTGAGCTACTTCAAGAAGCGCATGGAGATGATTCTGCTGCTCCACGACTTCGCCATGAACGACTCCATCGACGAGGAACGTCTGAACAAACTCAAGGACATCGACAGCAACCTTTTCGAGAACTTCAGTTTCCTTCGCACCCGCATGATGCAACTTCAAATCGTGAGTTGCAACGGTTCGGACTCCGCCGAGGACAACCTGTCGCTCTGGCGCATCATCAACAGCAACGAGTACCATGACCTCCACAAGCTCGCCTCATGCGTCCTTGCCCACAACCTCATGTACCACAACCACCTGCCCGACATCGCCGAAACCATCCACGCAGAGATGAAACGGCTGCTCAACCTCAAGGGAGAGATGTCGGAAAAGAAATACTACGGAAAGGAAGACCTCTATACAGAGTTCAAGATGTCGCTGGTGATTCCTGAGAACAGCACCAAGTTCGACGCCAAGGCCCAGACTCACAAGATTCTGGAGGAAATCTGCTCCATGCTCAATGCCAAGGGTGGCCACCTTTACCTGGGCGTGAACGACATGGGCATCGGCAACGGCATAGCCGACGACCTGAACTACGACGCCTTCAAGGGCAGCATCGACAAGTACATGGTCTATCTGAACAACAACATCAGCAACCAGCTCGGGGAGCGCGCCGACCGTTATTGCAACGTGACGGAGGACACCTACAACGGTTTCACCGTCATCGACATCGCCATACGACCAGCCAAGGAGCCTGTCAGCCTCGACGGGGAATATTACGAGCGACGCAACACCTCCTCACGCAAAGTCAAGGAGGTGGACAAATTCATCTGTGATTTCAAGGAGGAGAGAGCGGTAATGGCGCAAAGCGTAGCCAACGATGAGTACGAATCCGATGACATCCCAGTCAGCGACGAAGACGACAAGCCTACCCAGCCAGAGACTGCCCACTATGACGACAACCAAACCTCCACGCCTAAACCCACCGTCGTGGAAAAGATAGCGACCAGCCTATGGCGTAACAATGTGCTTCACGACTATGAGGACAACTACCGCAACGATGTGGTGGCCTACATCTACTTCATGGACGAGGACAACTTCAAAGTGGTGGAGAACGACACGTGGGAGGATGATACTGCCCGACTGGCTCTGGTGGTACACGAGGACGAGCAGTCGAATTACCTGATGATGGTCTATGACGACGGCACCGTCAACAAGGTCGATATGGAGGAACTGCTCGAACGTAGAAAAGACACTCTCTACAAATACTCCAATGGAAAGGCACTCGTCTTTGCCTGCCTCGCCAGAAACGAAGACGCGCTGTTGATAGAGAACAAAGCCAAAAACGGAATCACCTATCTGCGAGTTGATGACATCGCCACCATCGAGGAAACGAAAATCAACAGTCCTGGAGTCATGACCACAGAGATAGAACTCGTGCAAGTGGTGCAATGCGAGATTATCCCTGAAGACATGAAGCAGGGCATTAACCTCAATTTCTCCAAGAAAGCGTATGGCTTTTTCGAAAACACTGAGGACGGAAAAAACGTGCTTCAGATTCTCGACCGTCTGTACAATCGAGAAGGGGAAGGAGAATGAATGCCAAAGACAACATAATACATTGTTTTGATTCAAGCCCGAAAGCATTGACATTCCCCGCTGAAAAACAGTTTTTTTAGCCCGATATTCTTGTTCATCAAGATTTTTGTCTAATTTTGCAACTCGAAATTGAATTTTTCACTCATAAAAGAAACAGAAAATGACAACAACAAAGAAATTGATTACACTTGCCATCCTCACCCTCCTGCCCATGATGCAGATGATGGCTCAGTCTATCGAAGGCAAATGGAAATTGGCCGACGAGTCAAAAAAGGAAATGGAAATCGGCGATGGCGAGGCTCAAGGCGACGTTTTCCTCATTTTCGGCCAGACAGATGTCAGTCTGATTTTCCAAATCGGTTACTCCGACGACGAGTTTGGAACCATCGGTTTTGAGGTATCCATGCCTGGCGAGTACAAGATTGAGGACAATGTGATCAACAACAGTTTCAACGAGGACGCAGCAGATGCTCAAATCAACAAACTTGACATCAAGAACGAAATCAAGAAGGCCATGGACGCCAGTCCCGAACTCAAAGCCCAGTTCATCACCGCACTCACCCAGGAGTTCGACAAGAACAAAGGAACCATGATTGATGGACTGAAGATATTAGGCAATGGCATATCAACTATGACTATTGACAAGAACGACGGCGCTACCCTCACACTCAAGGTTGGAGAAAAGACCATTGTAATGAACAAAGTGGAATAGAAACAATCCATCTCTATTTTCACACGGCTCCTCCAGTATTCCAACTGAAGGAGCCGTGGTGTGTTTATCACAGTCTGAAAGAGTGCCTCATCATTACTAACAGGTGACTCTTTCATCTGAAAAAAAACGTTTCCTCACAAAAAAACAAGAGGAAAAGTTGCATTTATCAAAAGAAAGTCGTATATTTGCAATATAATGACATGGAATGCGAAAGGCTCAAACAACAATTTCCTAAAACACAACCAATAGACAGACTGAACGACCTTAGCGCTGAAAGGCGCACTCTTTTTTGTGGCAAATAGTGAATGCCACCTACAATTTGAAAAGCGCTCAAAAAAAAAAATCAAGTTTTTCATTAAAATTTTGACCTCTTAATTCTATATTATATCTGAAATCATTATCATCAATTGTAAATGCTATGACAACGAGAAAGAAAAAGAACGTAGAGTCCAAACCCTCATTATTGGATGAGATTCAAAACGAATTGAACAAGAACCTTGACTTACTGTCTGCAATGGAGCAGATAGCCTCTCGCACCCGCAACAGCAATCTCAGCAAAGACACATTGGAGTCCATCAGCCTCTACACCAAAGTTCTTGAGGAGCGTATGGGTCTTACCGAGATGCAATCCGTCGTGTTCTCCATCTGTGTGGAAAACGGGCCTTTCAATGTGGACTTCAACGACATCTCTTCTCATCTGGGCTGCAGCAGAATCAGCGCACTCCGACTGGGCAAAGATATTGACACCTTGGCACACAAGCGTTTGCTGCGCTACAGGAATGCCAAGGACCAAAGTTCGTTCGACATACCATCAGCAGTGCTCAACGCTCTCAAACGCAACGAGGCATACAAGACGCCCAAACGCGAGAACCTGAACATTGAGGAGCTCTTCTTCATCATCAGCCAAGATTACAATGACCTGACCAACGAGACCATCACGGCTGAAGAGTTCAAGAAAGAGTCGCACAAATTGCTGGAGGACAACAGTCATCTTCCCTTCGTGCAGAGATTCCAGAAGCTGTCGCTTAACGATGATGAAGACGATTGGATACTGATGTTGGCTTTTTGCCACCTTTGTGTCAATAACAACGACAACAGAATACGTTTTGGTGACTTCAGCGACGTGTTTGAATACGACTGTGATTTGACGATAGCGAAACACGACTTACGCAATGGCACCCACAGGCTGATGAAGATGAACCTCATCGAACACACCTGCGAAGACGGTATGGCCAACACGACAGAATTCAAGGTGACCGATGATGCCAAACGCACCCTGCTCTGCGATTTCAACCTACAAGGCACAGAAGAGGTAGTCGCAGGATTGATTAAGAACGAAAAACTGGTGCAAAAGAAGTTGTACTACGATGCCGATGTCAAGAATCAGGTTGACGAGCTCTTCACATTCCTCTCTAATGATAAATACCAAGAGATTCACGAGAGAATGAAAGCCAAAGGATACCACCAAGGGTTTGCCTGCCTGTTCTACGGTGACCCAGGCACTGGCAAGACCGAAACCGCCTACCAGATAGCCAAGGCCACAGGACGTGACATTTTGATGGTGGACGTGCCTCAAATCAAGAGCAAATGGGTGGGCGACTCCGAGAAAAATGTGAAAGGACTCTTCGACCAGTACCGCTCACTGGTCAAACGGATGCCCGTTGCCCCCATCCTCTTCTTCAACGAGGCAGACGCCTTGTTCGGAACGCGTATGAATGGGGCGCAAAGAGCTGTGGACAAGATGGAGAACACCCTTCAAAACATCATCCTCCAAGAGATGGAGGACCTCGACGGCATCCTCATCGCCACCACCAACCTCACCTGCAATCTCGACCCTGCCTTCTCACGCCGTTTCCTCTACAAAATCAGGTTCGACAAACCCACGATTGAGGCTCGCCAACACATCTGGCACGAGATGATTCCCGAGCTCAGCGACACAGAGTCGATGTCTCTCGCCAGAAGTTACGAGTTCAGTGGAGGACAGATTGAGAACATCGCAAGGAAATACACCATCAATTGCATCCTGCACGGCGACAGTGGCAAACGCCTCGATGCCATCCAAAACTATTGCAAGACCGAGAACATCGATGCCAAGACCAACAAAATCGGGTTTTAGCCATTGAACATTGACCATTGAACATTGACCATTGAACATTGACCATTGAACATTGAACATTGACCATTGAACATTGAACATTGAACATTGTACATTAAACAATGACCGTTGAACATTGAAAGACCTTTAGACAAAACAATCCGTGGCGATTGCCACGGATTGTTTTGTTCATGGAGGTTAAGCACCTTATTTCTTTACCTTGCAGAGCCATACATAGGCGATGAGGAAGATGTTCATCATCAGTGAATAGATTATGGCAGGTATGGCTATCGTGTCGTTGTTGAAGACAAAAGGGCTGCTGGCAATGGCGATGCTCTGGGCTGCATTCTGCATGCCAATCTCTATCACGATGGTTTTCCTTTCCTTGCCAGTAAGTCGTCCCACCCATGAAAGCAGTACACCCGTTCCCATGGAAAGAAGCACCAGTAGCGAGATGCAAGAACCCAGAGAACCGATATTGTCGAGAATGGTGTGTTTGTGCTGGATGTAAAAGACCGTCACAAGCAGCACAAGGAGTGGAAGAGCCGTCTTCGATAGGATGGCATTGAGTTTTGTTGCCGCTTTCTTCCATTTCTTTCTCACCCAGACTCCTAATGCTATTGGAACAAACATCAGGACTATGTTTTGCACTATCAGTTGTCCAACAGGCAGATGAATCTCCATTGCCTCCGCTCCCGTAGCAGGCATCACCACCCTCATGATAATCGGCAGTGTGACAAGCGTTATCAAGCTGCTGCACGCCGTCAACGACACAGACAAAGCCACATCGCCTTTAGCAAGCATGGAGAACACATTGGACGAGCTACCACCTGGGCAACAGGCAATCAGTACCACACCAATGAAGAAGAGAGGCGAGAGGTGGAACGCCGAGGCCAGAAGAAACGCCAGAACGGGTAGACAGACAATCTGGCCAATAAGTCCGGCAAAAATAGGGCGCGGACGCTTGAGAAACAACTTGAAGTCCGACAGCCGAAGCGTAAGTCCGAGTTCGAACATCAACAATGCAAGAATGGGAATAACAATAAAAATTGTTGCCATAATGTATCAACAGTTAGCTTTATGCCATGATTATAACGGTTTGACTCACTAATAGGACGCAAAATAACAAAGAAATCTCCTTTCAGGCAAGCAAAGGCCGTTTTTTCAAACAAATGATGCAACAAACTCTTCCCAAAACACCGTGTTCACAATAAAAAAAGGTATATTTGCGTCACAAACCAACTCTAACCTTCAACATGGAAGTAAAAGACATTTTCGAACTGCGCAAACAGGGTAAGACAGAGGAGGCATACGAGGCGATACGCCCCATGTATGCTGTTCACCAAGGGCATTACACCACAATCGCCATGTTCTGGTGCGCCAGCGACATGATTAAACTCCGACTGGAACAACAACTGGTGGATGAAGCTCTGAAAATCTTCCAGGCACTAGTACGACTCTATCCCAACATGGACGATTCCGACGGCAAGGGGCACCATGCCATACTCCGTCATGCCTTGAGCCTGAGTGACGCGTCGCCACAATTCTCGATGGTGGATTTTCTGGAGAACGGCGGTATGGACAGTTTGACAGCTGACGACTGGAAGGCCTCAGAAGCCAACGGCCACCCCCTTCCCTCCACCGCCACACGCCTCATCAGCCATGTCTACCGCGAGTTGGAAGCCAACCCGACCGCAGAATTGGGGTTGCGTTGCACTCCCATCCTCAATGAGGCGCTTCGCCACAGCCGCAACAACATGAACTACCAACGGCTCATGGCGCTCATCTACAAGATTACAGGTGAGAACAAGAAAGCTGTTGACATCTACAAACAACTGCTACGCAAACATCACCAGTCCTATCTCTACAGTGAACTGGCAGCACTCGCTTCTCAGCCCTCCAACAAGATTCCACTTCTCTGTAAGGCTATTCAGACGCAGAAAGAAGAAAAATTCCGCACCAAACTCTATATCCAACTCGCTGAACTTCTTGTGGACAGCAACCCCCAGATAGCGGCTTATCTTCTCAGTGAGAGCATACGCATTCGCCAGGCAGGAGGATTCCATGTCTCACAACAGCAATTGCTACTCAGCAAGAAACTAGCAGACATCCAACCCGCCACATCAGCACAAGCTATCGACTTCATTGTCCAGCAGACTGAACTGGTGAAGAAAATCATTGGATAAAGCTGAACACTACTTGAAAACCAACCATAAAACCGCATCAATATGATAGAACTTAAAAACGAAACACTGACCATCCTCATCTCTGAGACTGGTGCAGAACTGCAAAGCATCAAGGATGCCACAGGCAAGGAGTACCTATGGCAAGCAGACCCTAATTACTGGCCCCGTCATTCACCCATCTTGTTTCCCATCGTGTGCAGTGTGAACAACGACACCTACCGAGTGGATGGTGAAGAATACCATTTGCCCCGCCACGGTTTCGCCCGCGACCGCGAGTTCCAAGTCGTTTACCAGCACGAAGACGAGGTAGCCCTCCAACTCCTTTGGGACGATGAGACGCTGAAAGTCTATCCTTACCTTTTTGCCCTCACCATCACCTACACTTTGGTCGGCAATTCCATCTCCATAGAATGGCAGGTGGACAATCTCGACGAGGATGAGATACATTTCCAAATAGGCGGTCATCCCGCTTTCAACATTCCCGACATGCAAGAAGGCGAGGCGCAGCACGGACGCATCCAGCTCGATGCCTCGGCACCCATTTACCGCTACACGAGTTTCATAGACGGCACGCACGACATGACCGAAGACCTTGTGGAAACCAGCGAGGAAGGTATCATCGACTTCAACGACGAGACTTGGAGTAAAGACTCCATACAAATCCACAGATGCCAGACCACTCAAGCTGAGATTCTGGACAAGGAGGGCAATCCTGTAGTGACTGTATATTATGAGACCCCTGTCTGCGCTTTCTGGAGCCCTTACAAGAAGAACGCACCCTTCGTTTGCGTAGAGCCTTGGTACGGAGTGGGCGACTACCGTGGTTTTGACGGTGAGTTCCGCGACAAACCGTTGATGAACCACCTCCTGCCAGGCGCATCCTTCTTGGGTGGTTACCAAATTGAAATCGGCTGATTGGAGAGGTCTGAGAAATCGGCGTACCCCTCAATTAGCCATTAGGTCATATACAAAAGGCCACAGACGGGATAATACCTGCCTGTGGCCTAACTTATATCATGCTTTTTATCACTCTATGGGTTGTGAGAGGATGATGTTGATCAGCATAGTGAGGTCGAGGATGCTGTGGTCGCCACTGTAGTTGAGGTCTGCTTGAATGCCATTGAACACCTCTGGTTGTTCACCCAGCAACTTGTTGATAAGTATGGTGAGGTCGAGGATGTTGACCTTTCCATCGTTGTTCACGTCGCCGGTGGCCTCCAATCGGTAGAGGCGGAATCGAGCCGCCGACATCCACAAGTTCGTGGAGTTGGACGCCTCCACACCAATAGTGGCATTACCTGTAGCTGGTTGTACGAAGGTGAGGAACACATCATTCCATCCACGTCCGAAGAGTCCTCCTGTGTTTCCTATGGCAGGTATATCCTGAGTGGTTCTTGTTCCTTGAGCATTCTCCGCGAAAAGCTGGTAATGGGAGATTCCCGTCTGCGCCCTTGCCGTAGTTGTAAGCACATAGTAGCCCTGTGGCAGGTTGGCGAGTTGTTGTGAGAGTGTGAAAGAAGTCACGCTATTTACATCGATATAGGAATAGTTGGAATTACCCTCGGCATCGGTGTAAGGCTCATTGTTGAGCGTCCAGCAGTTGCTGCTGCTTGTCCACCCGTCCGTGGATGTGCCTTGTGCATTGGTGATATAGGAAGTGAAGTCCTCTCCGTTATATCGCACAGCCGCGGCGTTCGACTCCACATATACTCTTAATGAGGTGTTGAGGGTTTCCGCCTTCAGCACCGCATCAGCAGCGTTTTGAGGTGCGGCAGCCAGAGTCTCCTGGAATGCCGCCCTTAAAGTGGTGTCAGCATACGGCCATTCACTGTCCTCAAGTCCGAGGTTGGAAATGACCGCAGCGATGGCATAATAGTTGTCGTAACTGGCCTTGGCAGCCACGAAGGCATTGGTAGCGGTGTTGAGGTCAGCGATGGTCTTCTTGAGCAAAGTCGCGTTGGCAGGCGTGTTGGCATAGTCGTTCAATGCCTGTTGGAGTGCAGTCAGTTCGTCGCCCGTGACGTTGGCATAGACAGTGGAAGCCTTTCCATAGACCCTGTTGGCACGAGCCAAGGCATCGTTGTAGTTAGCGACAACAGGCGATTCCGACACATAATACAACGTGACGTTATCCAAGGCAAGCCAATTGGCGATGGGTGATGTCTGGTTGAGTCCTATGTCCAAAACACCGTTGTTCACATAGACGTAAGTCTCGTATGAGCCAGTGTTCACATTGAGATAGACCTCGTCGTCGTTGGCGTAAACAAACTGCTGTTCATCAGTTCCCAATACGTTCACGTGAGCGGAGATGGCCAGTTTATAGGTACCAGAAGGCAGACCTGTGACAGTCTGGTGCATGGTTCCGGTCATTGCTGCGCCTTTCCAGTTCTCCCAAGCATGGTTGGTAAAGCCCTGGTATGTGGAAGTGTTGGTTGTGAGTTGGTTGTTTCTCGGCTGCATGGTGGTTTCCCATCCGGCATACGAGTTGCTCTCGAAGTCACCATTCCTCACATAGTTGGTCGCGATGAGCGTCTCCGCCGGTCCTTGGTAGGTGAGGCGGAAGCGGTCGAACACCGTCCAGTCGTTCGTCACTGTGGTGGTCTTCTTCACGCCAATTGTCAGAGTGCCGTCTGTGACTGTCACTGTGACAGACGTGCCAGCGTAGAGCCCAGCGTTGAGGTACGAGGAAGCCTCTTCCTGAGAATTAGGGATATAACCGAAGGTAGTGTTGACTCCAACGGTGCCGTTTCTGCCCGCTCCAGTGAAGATGGAAGGCAGTGGTGCAGTAACCTCGTTGGCGTAGAGCATGGCGTTGAGCGCCTCGTCTCCTCCCGACCGCAAGGATGCGGCATCAGCGTATCCTCCGTCGCGGTAGAATCCTTGGCAAGAGAGCACATACACACCGTTAGGAATGCCTGTGAGCGTTTGGTTGACATCGAAGTTGCAATTGAATTTCTCGCCGTTGAAGTTATCATCCAATCCGGCGATTTTTGGACTTCCTGTCCAACTGCTGTTGCTGCCGTGGTTGCGGCTCATGTCGGCTCCTGCAATGAGGAAAGTAGCACCGCGAGAGGTAATTGCTCCTGCGAGTTCTTCCACAAGGGCGTTCTTTGTATGGAGGGTCCACAGCGCGTTGGGGTTATTGGCGTTGGTTGTTGTATTCACCTCAGTCGATGTTCCCTCACAGCAGAGGTAGTTGCTTCCGTCGGCGGTGATGAGGTATGCGGTCTGTCCGTTGGCGTTGGTGGTTTCCACAAAAGTCCATGCGACGGCGGCCCCGTCCATGAAGTAGTTACTGCCTAAATAGTGGTTGTCGCCTCCGTTGCTGATATTGGTTTCGATGGTGTAGCCAGAACCGCTTGGTGCAAGAGTCACCGGATTAGCCGCCTCGCTGATGCTGGCACGAGTGCACCATGCGTTGTCGCCCGTAAGGAATTTGCCTGTGGCAAAGTGGCGGAAATAGAAGGTGCCCGAACCCACTTTCGAGCAAATGGCGTTGCCCTCGTCATCCGTATTAGTGGATGAGGAACCGACCACGAGATAGAGGACGCCCTCGATGACCTTCAGGTGCGCTGCTTTGTTCAGTCCCTCGAGTTTGATGTTGGACAGTTCTCCTGCAACGGTCTCACATGTTCCGATGGCGTACCTGCCGTTGGCGAGTGATGTGGCATTGCGGAACTGGAAAACGGGCGTGTTGTAGGTGGGTCCGAACTCCCAGTCCTTCTTGCCTATTGATATGAACTGGGTGTTCACTTTGTCGGCAAGCGTGCCATTGAAGTCGATGACGACACGTGCCCCGTATTTGAGGTTGAGGGAATCGACAGTCATCGTGGCCACAGTTCCGTCGCCACCTGGATGCAGACTAGCCGCATACTCCATGGTGATGCTGCGGAATGAGCCTTTGGAATTGAGGGTGGTGAAACGATGCAGCGTGGTAGAACTGTTGCGCAGGCTGCCATCGAAATTCACTGTTCCTTCCCAAATTTGCGTTTCTCCGGTGTAAGTATGATCCACAGTCGCCATATTAAGGATACCGTCGCCTTGCTTCACTAACCTCATGCCGCCCGTCAATGCACCTCCGTTGAGACTGCAGGTGTAGGTAGTGCGGTTGATGGTGGGGTTGGTGGTGTTGGTACTGTTGGTTCCTTGCACCCATGTCGGCACGTTGATGGTGAGGATATAGGGTGAGGCACCGTTGGTCACGTTGAGCGTGGTGTTGGCGTTCTCGTGGTGCAAGAGGTGTTGGTTGTTGTAGCCACTGCCGATTGTCGTGCCACTGGCAATCTGCGTGCGTCCTGTGAGGGTCAGTGGTGGTGGTGGCACGGTGAGGTCTTCCAGTTCACCGAGGAAGAAGCTGGGATGTGGGGGCTGGTTGTAGGCGTGCATCTGCCACACCATGGCCTGGCGGTACTGGTGGTCGAACCACAGGGAGTAGATGGGGTAAGATGTAGGCATGCAAGTGGTGTAGATACGGATGTAATCGTGTCCTTCTCCCACACGCATGATGATTTCCTCTCGCCAGTCGCCAATGATGTCGCCCGAGAAACAAGGATGGTTCTTGGACCAGTTATTGGTCTTGCATCCAGAGGAAGTGAAAAGTCGTCCACTTCCAGGCTTGATGATGGCCGCCTCACGTTCCGTTCCGGGGCTGTTGAATACCTCGGATAGGAGGTCACCATCGTAGTAGATGCGGAAATTGAGGTCGCTCCATGCGATGAAATCGCCCAAATCGCTGATGACCTGATCAGCGACGGTGCTGACCATGCCAGTCTGGGTGCTTCGTCCGATGCTTCCGGGGTATCTGTTGGTGAAATTAGCACAAAGAGCTCTTCCATCATCGCTTGAGCTGGTATGCCGGAAATAGATTTGGCCAGTTGTGCCGTTTCGGTAGTTCATGGCGGGTTTTTCTTCGTTGCAGGCGAAGATTTCCAGTCCGTGTCGGAACGGGTCGAGGTCGCCCACATGGAGCGCGTCGCCGTGTCCCAGCCCCGTGGAATGAAGACCTTTTCCGTTGTCGTCGATGACCATCGAACCGTAGATGATTTCATCCCTTCCGTCCATATCCACATCGGCAATGCTGTAGTTGTGGTTTCCCTGTCCGTAGTAAGGACTGCTGTTCCCTTCCCAATACCACCGCTGTGTGAGTGAGTGCGTAGAAGGGTCTACATCGTAGGCGATCATCTTGTGCTTGGTGTAGATACCGCGAGCGAGGAAGATGCTGGGTTTCTTGCCATCGAGGAAGGGAGCACCAAAGAAATACTTCGAAGAACGGTGTCCATAACTGTCACCCCAGTCGCTGGCGTTGCCTCTGGTCAGGGGATAAGACATGTATCGGACGGCATCATAGATAATACCATGGTCGCCATCCATATAAACGAGGAATTCGTCGCCTGTATTGGTATAGGTCATATTGGCTTTATGGGTGATTGAACCACGGGTGTCCACACCGTTTCTGCCGATACGCTGTGGCCATTCTTGGCGAGAACTACCACGCTGTCCATGCACCATCATGTTGTCGCCACCACGAAGCAACACCTCAGCCGCTCCGTCGCCGTCCCAGTCGTAGGCGATGATGTTGAGTTCGTGGCTTCCGCCGCTGACCATGTTGGGACCGGCATCAATCCACCAGAGCAGTGTGCCATCGAGTTTGTAGGCGTCGATGCGGTCGTATGCGCCGTCAGTCCGGCTCACGTACAAGTCGGCATCATCCTTGGTGCTGCGTCGCTTGACGATGATTTCCATCTCGCCGTCGCCATCGAGGTCGGCCACCTCGCAGTCGTTGGCGATGTAGGTGTTGGTGACGTCGTTGCCATTATTGTCATATACCTTGGCAAGGGGTATGTCGAAGTAGCCAGACTCGCAAGTGGTGAATTGCCTGTATTTGTAGCCATTCCATACGGTCGCTGCACGGCATTGGTTCTGCTCCACCCCCCGTACCACAGCACTGACGGTATAGGTGCTGGAGGTTGTTCCATCCGGATCGGTGAAGTTCGATACCGTCAAAGGTGTGGCGTTGAGTTTTGTGCCGTTGCGATAGACATTGTACTTGGTGTCGTAGTACTCCTCAGCTAGAATACGCCAACTGAGAAACACGCCGCCCTCAGTCTTGGAAGCCACCAAACCGCGACTAAGTTGGTCGGTCTGCCGCTGGGCATCGGCCGAAATAATAAACATGGCTGTGAATAAAACGCAGAACAACGTTCTTCTCGCAAACAATCTTGTCATAGTCGAAATCTGTTAGGATGAGTGTTAGGGAATCCGCATCAGAATAAAGGAAAGCCTTTTCCCTAAGCGGAATGTAGTTATTAAACTGCAAATTTACACATTCTTATTGTGATAAAGGCAACAATTCGCTCATTTTTGAACTATAATCATTTCTTTTCCAATTCAGAACGTTCAGCTCAGTCTTGATACGGTCAGATAGATACAAAAACGAAAAGATGTGTTACAGCAAAAGAAACGAGATTGACGATTAGGATGTAAATTTGCATAAAATATCTACCTTGCACTAACAAATATCAATCATACATTTACAAAAAGAGATGAATTTACAGAACAGAAAACGAGCGGTTACAGCAATAGCCGCCGTCATGACGCTGATGAGTAGTTTGTCGGCGCAGAACCCTATTGTCCAGACGTGTTTCACCACCGACCCCGCGCCCATGGTTCACGGAGACCGCATATACATCTATACAGGGCACGATGAGGACAATGCCGATTTCTTCTGGATGCAGGAATGGCGTGTTTATTCTTCTGCCGATATGGTCAACTGGACCGACCATGGTTCTCCCTTGGCTTTGGAGAGTTTCTCATGGGCCGACGACCGTGCTTGGGCTCCCCAATGCATAGAGCGCAACGGCAAGTTCTACTGGTATGTCTGCGCCCATTCGAAAATATCCGGAGGCATGGCCATCGGTGTGGCTGTGGGCGACAGTCCTACAGGGCCGTTCCGTGATGCCATTGGCAAACCTCTGTTCGAGAACGGTTCATGGGACCATATCGACCCCACCGTCTTTATCGACGATGACGGCCAGGCGTGGCTCTACTGGGGCAACCCCCGCGTCTATTACCTGAAACTCAACCCCGACATGATATCCTATGAAGGCGAAGTGGGTATGATGGAAATGACAGAAGAAGGTTTCGGCGCACCAGTAGGCAAAGAACGCGACAGAAACAAGGAATACAAGGACAGCTACGTAGAAGGTCCATGGATTATGAAACGTCCCGCCGTCAGTCCACAGAATGGCAAGAAAACGGCAAAAGCGGGGAAAGGTCTCGACCCTTATTTCCTCCTTTATGCCGCAGGCGGAGTTCCTGAGCATATCTCGTACAGCACCGCACCCACGCCTACAGGTCCATGGACCTATGCTGGCGCCATCATGCCGCTTTGCGACACGGGTTCTTTCACCAACCATTGCGGTGTAGCCCATTTCAAAGGCCACGACTATTTCTTCTATCACACTGGCAAATTGCCTGGTGGTGGCGGTTTCGGCCGAAGCGTTTCTGTGGAGGAATTCAAGTACAATCCCGATGGTTCTTTCCCCACCATCATGCCCACTGTTGAGGGTGTGGAGCCTGTTGGAACCTTCAATCCTTACGCCATGGTAGAAGCAGAAACCATGGCCTACTCAAAAGGGCTGAAGACTGAAGAGGACGATTCTGTTGGCGTCTATGTCACCGACATCCACAACGGCGACTACATCAAGTTGAGGAATGTGGATTTCCGCAGAATGATGCCTCGCACATTCACCGCAGTTGTGGCAAGTGGCTTGCGCGGTGGTTCAATCGAAGTGCGTGTCGACAGCCTTGCCGGCCAGTTGTTGACCCGTCTTCAGGTGGGTCACACAGGTGGTTGGAACCGTTGGCAGACACTCGTTGCCGACATCACCTCCAAAGTGGTGGGTGTACACGACCTCTACCTGGTCTTCAAAGGCCGCAAGGGTCCAAAGCTCTTCAACTTCGACCGCTGGCAGATGCGCGGCATCGAACAGTGCAACATGCCGTTCACACAGACCAAGTTCACAGCCGACCCATCACCATTGGTTGTAGGCGACACTCTCTTCCTCTTCACTTCCCATGACGCGTCGCCAGAGCATATCGTCGACCCCAACGAGCGCAGTTCTGCCGGTTTCTTCATGTACGACTGGTTGCTCTACTCCACGACCGACATGGTGAACTGGACCGAACACGGAGCGGTGGCATCCCTCAAGGATTTCGCATGGCGTAGCCGCGACAACGGCGGTTGGGCCATCCAATGTGTGGAGCGTGACGGCAAATACTACCTCTACGCTCCCTTGCACGGACACGGTATCGGCGTGCTGACCAGCGACTCGCCTTACGGTCCATTCAAAGACCCATTGGAAAAGCCCTTGGTGTGGGACCAAAGCAACTGGTACGATATCGACCCGACAGTTTTCACCGACAAGGACGGGCAAGCCTATATGTACTGGGGCAACCCCATCACAATGTACGCACGGCTCAACAACGACATGATTTCGCTCAAGGACAGTGTCACCCACTTGCCTTACCGCATCCAGCACTACCAAGAGGGTCCATGGTTTTACGAGCGCAATGGACACTACTATCTTGCGTTCGCTTCCACCTGCTGCCCCGAAGGACTGGGCTACGCCATGAGCGACTCTCCCACCGGACCTTGGAAGACCATGGGTTACATCATGGCACCCACCCCACGCGACCGTGGCAACCACCCAGGCATCGCCGACTTCAAGGGACATAGCTACTGCTTCGGACAGAACTACGACCTCATGCACCTCGACATCCAAGAGCACCATGAACGTCGGTCAGTGACTTGCGCCGAAATCAAATACAATGCTGACGGCACCATTCAAGAACTGCCTTACTGGCTCGACCAAAATCCCCTCGACCAATTGCATTGGTTGAATCCCTATACACGTGTGGAAGCCGAAACCATGGCTTGGGGCTATGGCCTCAAGAGCGCCAAGATGGGCATAGAGAACACTGGTGTGGTGGCCGACATGCCTTTCTCCACCGGCAAACGCAACATGTATGTCACCGACATCGACAATGAGGAGTATATCAGAGTCAGGGGTGTTGATTTCGGCAGCACATCGGCCAAGCAATTTCTGCTCCAAGCCGCCGCACAAGGGTCATGCCGTGTCACCCTGCATATCGACCAGTATGACGGTCCTGTCATCGGTGAATTGACCGTGAAACCTACCGGAACACTCGATAAATACCGTTCATTCACGGCTAAAGTGAATGGTGCAACTGGCATACACGACCTCTATCTCTGCTTCGACCAAGCCGATGGCGAGGTACACTTAGACTATTGGATGTTCAAGAAATAATAAATCAACGAATATGAAACGCTTTTATACCCTAACAATCTTGATGGCCTTGGCTACGCTAAGCGCTATGGCGCAGCCTCACAGGCTTTGGTACAGTCATCCCGCTTCTCATTGGCTGGAAGCACTCCCCGTCGGCAACTCGCAATTGGGCGCCATGGTCTATGGCGGCACTGAGGTGGAGGAGATACAACTCAACGAGGAAACATTCTGGTCGGGGTCGCCTCACAACAACAATTCCACAGAATCCAAGGGACACATGCAAGAGATACGCGACCTCATCTTCAAAGGGCAGGAAAGTGATGCTCATGCCTTGATTGACAAATATGTGGTCAAAGGTCCTCATGGTATGCGCTATCTGACTCTGGGCAGTCTCAAACTGAACCTCGGGCATCAAGGTGTGACGAATTATCAACGCGACTTGCAATTAGACAAGGCCATTGCCACCACCCATTACACGGTAGATGGTGTGAATTACGAGCGCACAGTGTTCGCATCACAGACCGACCATGCCATCATCGTACAACTGACTGCCAGCAAACGGGGCAAGCTGAACTTCCGTTTGTCGCATGAGGGTCCTATTCAGGCCAACCGCAGCGTGGAGGCACATCAACTGACCGCAACCATGAAAAATGTGGAACAAGAGGGCGTGCCTGCAGGACTGACCGCTGAACTCCGGGTGCAAGTACTGGCCGACGGCAAAGTGACCGACGGGAATGAGGACATCAGTGTGGAGAACGCCACTTCCGCCACCCTATTCATCGTCGCCGCCACAAATTTCGTCAACTATTATACCATCAACGGTGACCCTCACCAGAAAAACGACAACGCTCTCGCAGCGCTGAAAGGCATGAACTTCAAGCGTTTGCTCGACCGTCATGTGAAGAAATACCGCGAACAGTACGACCGTGTCAGCCTTACACTGGCCAAGTCGGCAGATTCTGAACTGGAAACCGACAAACGTCTGGCCGCATACGCAGCCAAGGCTGACAGCCAAACGGGCATCTCCAGCGGATACGACGCAGACATGGCAGCACTCATGATGCAGTACGGACGCTACCTACTCATCTCGTCTTCACAGCCTGGTGGTCAGGCTGCCAACCTTCAGGGTGTGTGGAACAACAGCATGAACGCTCCTTGGGACTCGAAATACACCATCAACATCAATGCCGAGATGAACTACTGGCCTGCGCTGGTAGGAAACTTGGCTGAGACCCAGATGCCGCTGTTCACTCTCATCAAAGACCTTAGCCAAACAGGCGCACAGACCGCACAGACCATGTATGGCTGCCGCGGATGGGTGGCGCATCACAACACCGACATCTGGCGCATAGCCGGTCCCGTTGACGGCACCCCCTGGGGTATGTTCCCCACTGGTGGAGCATGGCTGACCACACATCTTTGGCAGCACTACCTCTACACTGGCAACAAGCAATTCCTGGCAGAGTATTTCGATGTAATGAAAGGCGCAGCCGATTTCCTGCTCGACTATATGCACGTGAATCCTCAATATGGCTGGCTGATGACAGTACCGACAGTATCGCCGGAACATGGTCCTGAAGGCAAGGGAACAAACGTCACTGCTGGTTCTACCATGGACAACCAGATCGTGCTTGACGTATTGAGCCAGACACTGAAAGCGATGGACGTCTTAGGTGTCAACGACCCCGATTACGCCAAGCGGTTGCGGGATGCCATTGCACAGCTTCCTCCTATGCAGATAGGTCGTTACGGGCAACTGCAGGAATGGCTCATCGACGCCGACAATCCCAGGGATGAACACCGCCATATCTCCCATCTTTATGGTCTCTATCCTTCGAGCCAAATCTCACCATACTCTCATCCCGAATTGTTCACTGCCGCCGCCAACACACTCCGTCAGCGAGGCGACATGGCCACAGGATGGAGTCTGGGATGGAAAATCAATTTCTGGGCGCGTATGCTCGACGGCAACCACGCCTACAAAATCATCAACAACATGCTGCACTTGCTGCCAGAGGACCGTCAGGCTCGACAGTACCCCAACGGCCGCACCTACCCCAACCTCTTCGACGCTCACCCACCTTTCCAGATTGACGGCAACTTCGGATATGCCGCCGGTGTAT
>Ga0247609_10001213_pt1 | contig 31796 bp, 50 predicted proteins | sample 172DNAGHGlowgp2_FD_193487 | JGI IMG/M metagenome (GOLD analysis project Ga0247609, IMG submission 193487) | Sheep rumen microbial communities from Palmerston North, Manawatu-Wanganui, New Zealand - 1728 DNA GHGlow gp2 | ecosystem: Host-associated > Mammals > Digestive system > Stomach > Rumen ... | reverse complement strand
TTTAAAACTAAATTACCTGTCATTGTACCGCCAGCAAGCGGTAAATAAGTAGAAGAAATTGTATTACCACTACCATCTTGAGTAGCTTTAGTTGCAGTTGCAGCGTTGCCACTAATACTTATTCCCCATGTACCAGTAGCATTAGTACCATTTGCAAACGCAAAAGAATTAGCATGATATCCATCTACCGTATCTGCATTAATATTATTTGGTAAATGACTAATATTAATTATTTTATCATCGCCTAATGTCCATTGAGGATCATTTGTTAATTCTTGCCATAAAGCGGTTTCATCCATTCCTCCTCCACCTCCTCCACCTCCAGAAGAATTAACACCAATCGCACTAACCCAATCAGCATAAATGCCTGCAGTAGTTGGGGTTTCTTGAGTTGATGTAGCATTGTATATTTTAAAACCGTTATTTGTGCTATCCCATTCTATTATACCATCTCCAATACGTATTCTAGCATCAGTACCTCGTGCATCGTGTATCGAATGAGAAATGTTTCCACCATCATTTGTAAATACTGCAGCATATCCTGAAACTCCAGAAATAGCATCCTTTGCAATATAACTGTTGAAAGCTGTATTTATCCAACTTTTATCGTAAAAATTATCATCAATTTCGCTTTTGGTATAGTAATTTGATAAATCTCCTCCTCCTCCGCCACCACTTCCACCTATTAACATCCAAGTTGATTGGTTCCAAAATCTAGTGTTTCCTTTAGGAGTAATCCAGAGATAATCTTTAGTAGGCGGATCTTGATTAACTGAAATACCTTTTAGTATCATGATTTCTTAGGTTTATTAGCTTGTTGTCTTTTTACTTTTAAATCTTCTTGATGGTGTTTATCATCTTGACGTAATTTCTCACGTTCAAAACGTAATTTCTCATCAAACTGTCTCATATTCTCTAATAACTTCTCTTTATCCAAATTGTTGTCTGGCTCAAAATCTTCTGGATTCTCAGTATCTACTTGTTTTGCTTGAGCATTAATCTCGGCAACAACAATCTTAGTGTCATTATCTCTTTGATTAAGTCTGTCTTGGAAATCCATTTTCATTTGCTCTGTTTGCATTTGCATTTGAGCTATTTGCTGTTGATTTTGTTGTTCAGCTTGTGCTGCCTGCTCTTGACGTGCTTGCATATCTCTTTCAGCTTTTTCAAGCATTCTTTCCTTTTCAGCCATAGATACAGAAGTATACATTTTCATTATTGTAGATAATGGTGCTGAACCAGATTGTATAGCAGCTTGCATAAGCATGTCCAATTTACTCTTTAACTCTTGTAAATCATTACTGTTATCAACAATAATACCATATTCACTACTTGAAAATTCATCACCATTTATGCTAGCACGTTTAGTTGCATAATCGTGTGTAATATATGAGAATTTATCATTAGTACCTTTTTTAGCAATAACTGCAGTATCTAACAAGCATTGCAATGCTCTACGTTTAATATCATCGTGTATTGTAAACAGCCATTCTGTAATATGTGAAGATTGCAATGTTGCTCTTTCAACACCACCTACAGTTTCTCTATTAGATATTTGACCTTCACGTTGTTTTGAAATACCAGATATTTCTGACATTTCAAGTTTAATAAAATCCAATAGATTAACATATTGTTGAATACTATTACCTAATTCAGCATCAATAACACCGTTAGAGTTATTATTTAATGCACCTGCTAATTTACCAGTTGCAGGACCTTCCTTACCAGCATTAAATGAATTGACTACTGCCAAATTAAACGTTTTAGCATAATACATCCATTTGTCAATATCCCATTCGTCTGGAACTGTAGCTAAATCCATTTTAATTATCTTACCCCAGTTTCTTGCTATAAGTTTATTTAACCTGTCGTGAATAGCATCATAGTAATAACTATAAGGTTTCATCATATCTACAAGAGAAAATGGTTTACTGTCATTCAAATTATAGATACTACCTATAATACCAAAATGACATTTTGAAGGATTGCCCAATCTATTATATTGGATAGGTCTTGGTCGCATGTTAACATAAATGTCAGTACCAATTTTAGTACCTTCCCATGCTTCATTAACCCACATTATTTTCTCCTCCTCCCCTTCATCCTCTTTAAGAACATAATCTTCTGGATAAAAGTTATATGTTATTTCACCAGTATCTGGATCGTACTGTTTTACTTTTTTAATCTTTCTTCTTGATTTCCAATAAACTTTAAGAACTCTAATATTACCAGCCATATCGTATGGTAACAACGGATTGTTCTCAATATTATCAGAAAACAAATCTTCATGGTTATCTTCAAATACATCACTAACCATGTGATTGAACATTCTACCACGCATTAAATCTGAAGCATTACCATAAGGAGTTTCTTCATCTTCATTCTTGAAATCATAATTTTCTATATGCTTTCTATCCTTTTCTGTAAGAACATCATAATATTGATCACTTATCTGACCAGGAGATAAATAATCTTCAATGATTATCATATCAGCATCTTCGATTCTATTAGAGTAACCAGATTTAAGTACCCTGATTTTCATTGGGTTAACTCTTGAAATAGTAGGTTCACCACCAACTATATCACATTGATAAATTTCTTCACCTACAATAAGACCATCCATAAAACCATTGTTAAATAATAATGGTACGTTTAATTCTTTAATATAATGGTTTAATAAATCATTGGCAGTAATTTCTTTGAAATCTTGCCATTCGTATGTATAATAATCATTCAAACCTTCAAGTTCTTGATTAAATTCTTCTTCTGAAAGATTTTGATTTTCTATGATAGCACGCAAATCCTCAAGTAATGCATTCTTTTTATTCTCTTCGATTTCAGTAATACTCATAGGATTAGTAACAACTGCATGAAAATCAAACACACGTTTTGCTTCCTCACCACGAAGAATAAATAATTTTGAATTAATAATAGGATAATGTTGTAACTTTTCTGGTATGAATCCAGCATCTATGTTTTCTGGATTAACAACTAAATCCATATCTTTTCTATGAACAATACCGTTAACTAAATCATAGTTAATTTTCTTATGTTCAATCGATTTTCTAATCGGTTCATAATACATCATAGATTTGTTATCCGCAAAATCCAAATGTTTTTTTCTCCACTCCTTATTTTTCTTTTTAAAGGATAATTGTTGAGGTGGTAAATTATTAATTTTTTCCATTTTATTTCATTTTTAAATTTTTGCAAAAATAAAAAAGCCATTGCTAAATAACAATGGCATAAATAAAATTTTAAATATTTTCTATAATTTTACTAAATTTACTGAACTTATTATCATAATTTCTAGTAAAGAACTTATCGTTTGCTAATTTGTTTTTACTTTTATAAGCATTTAATTGTGATTTAGTTACATCTCCTTCATATAGAATATTAAATTGTTCTCTATATAACATTACAGCTCCTAAAGCTCTAACACGGTCAAAGTTATCATCTATATTGTAATTTGCTAATTCTCTTAACAAAGCCATAGCGCGTAACTTTGAAAGGTTTGTAACGCTTACTTCTTCAATCTCACCATCTTCTTTTTCAATAACCATTTGTTTTGGTTTAGTTAACCACGTTCTAATCAATTGATTGGCAAAGTTATTTAATGGATTTGTAGCATTAAACCCTTTAGCTTTGTTACCATATAAACCAATTTGAACCAAGTTTCTGTCTTTCAAATAATCTGGCGCTTCAGCTAATAATGTTTCAGCACAATTTCTTGAAGCAAAATAACTATAATAACCCTTTTTATTATTTTCTGCAAGTATTATTGCATTATAAAATAGTGCTATAAGTCTGACTCTTTCATAACAATCATCAGCGTAAGCAAACCTACCTGTCCATTCACAAACAATTTCATCAGTCCATAAGTCTAAAACAAATATGGAATTCAAAGAAAGTGTTGAAGAAGCAGCATCATCATCAATTGGATCATAGCCTGCTATATATCGATTTCGATATACCTTACCGTCTTTGTCCTTCTGTGGCATTTGATAAAACTCTATTGATCCTTCAAGATTGTTAAAATCATTTGGTAATGGATATACTCTAATAGGTTCTTTTGACGACATTACGTATTTTACAGTACCGTCTGATTGTTGTACTAAATCACCAGTTACAATCTCATTAAGCATGTTAGGATTTTGTTGTAACTCATTGATTCTTTCGTTAATCTGTGCTGTAGGAAAGAAGTTTCCTTTAGCTCTTAATATTGCTTCTTGTGGAACTATAGGGTTCTCAGCAATAGTCTTTGTTAATGCGTTTAAGTCATTACCAGAGTGCGTTTTAGTATATACTCTATCTTTGAGAATTTCCAATAATGATTTAGTAATATCTGAATTACCATCTTTATCATAACAATTAGCGTTATTCAAATATGCTGGAAAGAAATATGAAAATTCATTACCGCCCTTTCCTCTAATATCATATATGTTTGACAATGCTTTTATATGATAACCTTTTGGATGATACATCATTTTTGCAAGTGATTGAAAATCTGATTCTTCATCACCAGATGTACCAAAACATACTATTTGTCCAAATACATTTCTTTCATCGCCTTTACCCTCTTCTACAGACGGTAATATATTTTGCCATACAGAATCCAAACCTTTGAATGTACCAGCTTCCTCAAGAACATACAATACGGCACGTGTACCACGAAGTTTCTCTACGTCATTTTTTGATGTAATACCAACTACAGAATTACCGGTACCAACGTTACCATATACAAGATCCTTATAACCTGCAGTCCACATCATATCGTTTAAACGATTGACTAATAATTCTCTACCGGGCCATTCTGTCTTTTGGGATAAAAAATCTATGTCGTGTTGAAATTTATCAAGTGTCTGGTCGCCAGCAACTAAGAATTTCTTTTCCGATGCTGTTATATAACATGTGCAACCTTTATTATTCTCTGGTGTTTCACCCAATTTAAATCGTTTTGCCAACATAGCTGCAGCAGAGAATGATTTACCTTTTGAACGTGAAGATAACATACAACCGTGTTCACCAGCTTCTCTAGCTTGATATAAATAATGAAAATACCAATATGTACCATCCCACACTTTAGGCATCTTATAAAGACGTAATGCTTTTTTACTTTTACCTTGTTTTTCAGCTAACTGAATCTCAGTGTAGTTCCAATAAAAATACAAATCTCCGGGAATCCATTCACCATCTGATGGTCTTATCATTCCTTCGTGACATCTCCTTATTTCCTCCTTCACCCATTTATAATATTCACTATTAGGATTTGGATTTGGTTTTAAATCAGTATAATAGCCATGCTCTTCAAAAAAGATTGCAGTCTTCCTAAAATAATCCATATTCTCAAGAATATGAGGATGCTCTAAATCAACAGTTATTTTACCATCTTTATCTTTTGGTAAATCACAAGCACGCTTTCTATCTTTTGACGTTAATTCTTGTATTAACGGTACTCCATAAAAGAATTCCCAAAAATCATCTTGTACTTCTTGTGGATAACTTTCAAGATTTAACTCTTTTATTGGAGTTTGTCTATCATTTAAAATAATTTCTTCATTCATAATTAACTAAATTTAAAGCCATCTTCAAATAATGCTTTACCTTCATTACCACCACGTTTCCTACCTAATTCAAGAATATCAGCATTAACTTGTTTTTCAGCTTCCATAATATCCTTTGCTAACTGAGGTATTTGTTTAATTGTAGCAGTAATAGTGTTTACTGTATACACAGGTTTACCTTTATCATCCACAAGAGTTAAATCCACATTTCGCAAGAACTCGCGTACTTTATCAATAGCAATATATGTATCTTTCAATAGTTCTGATGAAACTGTTTTTGACAGTTCTTTATAAGCATCAATAGCCTTCTGTAATTTATCTGATATAGTATATTTTTCTGGTAAACCTTCTTGTTTCTTTATTGTATCAAAACGTTCTTTTTCATCAACGATGTAAGCATAACTACTTCTAGGATCTGCCATAAAGAATATTATACTACACTCAGTATAAAAATTATTCTTTGTTTTTGTTTTATCAGCATCGTATAAATCTCTTATTGGTTTAACCAACAATGCTTCATCATTGATTTTTATTTCATAATTTATGTATTCTATAAGCTTCATATCTTTAAAAAATAAAACCTCTGTCAAATTAATGGCAGAGGTTGGTTAACATTATTTTAAAATTATATTAAGAGCCTGCTTCTACTTTTCTCATAAAGTCTCCAGACACCCCCTTATCTGGTTTAAGGATAACTGATTTCTTGTTTTCAATATATTCAAAATCAGTTACTATAAAATCCTCAACTTGATTTTGATGCAAAAACAAAACCCTTTCGCCGTTTAATTCATAAATTAACGATGTGTCCAATTGAAAGACTGGCTCCACCCCAATATTCCTCAATGAGTTTTGATCATGCTTTTCTTTCTCTGTAAATGTTTTTCTTTGCATCAAATTGAATTTAAGACAAACATTATCACCTGGTTTAATACCAGTTACATTGGGGCCCACTTTAAGAACCTTTTGAATTTCTTTTAATGTTTTTGCTTTTTGTTCCTTAATTAAACCAGAATCAGTAACATTGTCATCTTCGTACATATCACACGTTGTTACCAACATGTTATACAACGGTTGTATATCTTTAATCTTTAATTCCATTTCTTAATTTTTTAATATATTCTAAACGTTTTTTCATATTCATCATTCTATCGAATGTACAATTTAGTTTTCCTAAAGAAGAAATATTAAAGTTTGTTTTAAGTTTATTAAACTGTTCTTCTGTTGTATCTTCTTTAATTGGTAACGATTCAATAGAATTACGTATAAATTTCCAGAATGCTCTGTATGTTTTATATACAGTCTCTACAGGTATGTTCAACTCTTTTGATACTTCTTCATAAACTTCTGTATGATTCTTTATTCTCATTTTAATTCAAATAAAAGTAATAGCTGAAAGTAACCATTTTCTTCAGTAACGTTGGGGATGAATTTGGGGTTGATTTTTCCATTAACAATAACTTTATTTTTTTTAAGTTTCCCCATAATCACTTGGAAATTAGGCAATTTAATATTGCATTCTTCTCTAACTTTCCTTTTGATTTCATCACTCATTGATACTTGATCCAGAATTTTTGGATCGCTAATTACCTTACTAAGCTCATAATAGTGTTTAATAAAGCAAGTAGCGACCTCTAATTCTTTATTTGTTAATCTGTGAAAAGGTCTTAAAAACTCAAGCCATAATCTAAAAAAATCAGTGTTAACAGAAGTTTGTACTTTAATAACACTATTAGGCTTCATCATTTTTAGTTTCCTCTTTCTTCTGTTCCTCTGGAATTGTTAACAAAGATACAATCTCATTTGTACTTCGATCAACAAAGTCTTTAGGAAACGCTGTTCTTTCTTTAACTACTTCAAACAAATAATCCAAACGCTTGAATATATTCTGCATATTCATTTGCTGCATTTGACGATACATTGCTTCAGCTTGCTGTTTAATCTGCATATTTTCAGCTTCAAGCTGTTCATAAGTTTTCTTTTCTGCTGTAGATTTCATTTCTACTACTTTTGCTTTTTTTTCTTCTGTCGCTCCCATGACTCTAAAAATTTATATCCGTATTTATCTTTATATAATTGTTCCCATTGACTTAATGTCAATTCTCTAATATCTGTTTTACCACAGTCTGCACAGTAATCACCTGCAAACTCATCTTGTTGAACATTTAACGATAGACAATGCTTGCAGAAGAATACCGGTTCTCTATTAAACTCTGCTCTTGTTAATGAATCTATCATAAATATCTTTTTTTAATTGATTAAACGCTTTACTATGTACACCTTTTCTCTTACTGGTGTTTGCTCTATTATTATAAGGTCTATCTGGATAAATAACTCCAGTAGGTGATACGTGACCTCTTCTAACAGCTCTAAATATACTTTTAAATTTAGAAACACCATTAAAACTTATTAAAACAATTTCTGAATTATCCATACTACTCTTCAAATTCTAATGTGAATAAATCTTTTATTTCATCCCAATTTTCTTCCAAGATTTCTAGTATCCCTTTAAGATCTTCAATTTTGTATTTAATTTCTTGAATTCTGTTATATTTATTTATAACTTCAAATTTTAAATCCTTCATATTTGGATCTTTAAAGTGAACATCTTTTATCTTTTTAATTAAATACTCTCCCATATATTTTAATTTTATTTTAACACTTACTCTTAATAGTAATTAAGCTTCCGTTGCTTAATTACTTTCCAGCTTTACATTGTCAGATATCATCAATAATCCGACAAACAACATGAATAAAAATAAACACATTTTCATATTAGTAAGTATTAAAAGTTAAACATCATTTCAAAGAACTAGCGGGGTATAATGGATTTGAACCAATGACCAATAGATTAACAGTCTACTGCTCTACCGCTGAGCTAATACCCCATTTGAGCTTTTATATACAATAACCCCAGAGCTCCAACTGTGCCGACCTACGATTCGGATGGTAATTTGTGGGAAGTCTTCCCACAGGGAATCCACATCTTCGATTCTGTGCGCATTCAGACTTGTGTACTGCCAATGAGGATCGAACTCATAATCTCCACCGTGAAAGGGTGACGGCTTAACCAATTCGCCTATGGCAGCATAGTTGCTCTTCCAAGATTCGAACTCAGACTTTAAGGACCAAAACCTTACGTGCAAACCATTACACTAAAGAGCAATAACCGTTTCATTGTTGAAACGGTGCAAAGATTAAAATAATTTTTGACAATTCCAAATTTTTTCTTAATTATTTTTCTTCAGATTTTATTTTATCAAGAATACCTTTAACTTCTGTATCTACTTTAGGTTGTTGAGAAAACATATTATTTGTCATAATACCACCAAGCAACCCAAACCAAGATAAATTAGTAACAACAAGATTGTCAATATCTTCGTACAATCGTTTGTTAATAATATCAAGATACATTTCCATTACAATTTTTTGGTTTGATAATAGCGTTTTGTAATTATCAGACAACTTATAATATTCTTCTGAATTTATAAAATTAATTAATTTATTAAATTTTTCTTGTAATTCCGTTTTCTCTTTTAAAAGAGAGTTTTTTAATTCTTCTTGTGTTTTCATGTTATTAAATATTTTAAATTTCTAATTTTTCTTAATTATTTTAATTCAATTGCACAAATTCTTGTGTACTAGTGTGATTAAATTGTCCTGTTATAGTTCTATGCGTTTTATAATTATAATAAGATGAAAAAATTCCAATTAATGTAGAATTATTAGGAACTATACCACTACCATCACATACAAAATACATTGAAAATGTTTTATTGTTTAAACTAGCGTTAAACACGTATCCTGGGGCTAATTGAGCACCTATATTCCATGGACTAAATGTATGTGTATTATCTGTATAATAATAATCATAATCTCCACTCATTGGAGACCTTCCAAACCAATCTGTTTTATTTATAGTAGATTCAATATTATATTCGCCATGATCTGTTGCTCCTATTCTCATTTTTACCATGTATGTTTTATTTTCACTTGAGTTATAAAAGCCAGCGTATAGTATTAATATATTGTATGTTTGTAAATTTGTTGAATAATTTATACTGTTATCATTCCATTTAACATGTGGAATTCCAAAAAAATGATCTCCATAAATACCAGTTTCTTGATTTCTAAACGAATAATCAAAATTTATTTGTACATTAAAAAACGTATTGCCTTGAGTATATGGTTCTGTACTAGTTCCATTCCACTTGTTTCCAACATTTCCTAAACTATGTCTATAAACTAAATTTAATAATCTGAAACCATCTTTTGGTATTATAAATCTCTTTGGTACAATATATGTGCCATCGTTCTCACATTGTCCTATTCCAACAGTAAGCATTAAAATTTTAGCATTGCCAGATATTGATCCAATGTTATATGTAAAATCACATTGATGCGATGTACTATTTGTTTTGGTGTTATAAGAATTAAACGTATATGCTGGTATTCCATCTTTCCAACTCTCTGAACCTTGCAAAAAACCAGAAAACATAACATAGTTATAAATGTTAGAATTATTGTTTGAATCAGAAGTAACATCAAATAACATTCTTATATAATCATTAAAACTTACATATTTTGGTGTTCCGTTTGTATTTACTTTAGTTTTTACAGAGCATGTTATTTCATTACTAAATTTTGTGCTAGGGTTAAAAACGTTAAAATCTTGTAAAAGATTTGAATCTATTACCCCGCTCAATGTAGAATATTGACTACATATTTGCAGTAATCTATAATTATAATCTATGTTTTGATTGTCTGTACTCCACGTACAATAATAATTAGAACACTCCCTATGGTCATAATGATTAAAATCTGTTAACCTATAGTAAGCTTCTGGCTTTGCCCATTTCCATAATTTATTTGCAATTGTACTTATATTTCCTATTTGTGCAGAATCAAGATAAAAAGATCTGATTGCACCAAGTTGTAGTGATATAGAATTCCAAGTTTCTTGATTACATACATACGGCATATATATACCAAATACATTACGTCTGTAGTCTGTACTATAACCATCTGCTTTAGTCCCTAATATATAATGATTAGTTGGGTTTGAATTGTTTATTGTTTCTACATATAAACTATCTTTTTCCATTGGTTTAACTATTGAACCAATATTTACTGTGTTGCTTGTGCACAACGTTCCTAAATCATGATTAGCTATACCTATAACAGCTTCTACATCATTTGTAAGACTTATTGGCGCAGTTATTATTCCATCATTTGTGTGCATTCTTTTTACATTTAAACTTTAATATCAGTATCACAAACAAACATATACCAGCAATAATTGAATGTAATATAAACAACTCTCTATCAGTACACAATGTACCTTTAGTATAATAATCAATATATGTTATTATATCTTCAATTAGTATGTAATGCAGAAACATTCTGTGATATAAACAAAATTTGAACGTTATTGATAACACATACAATAACAATAACGTTAACATAGATGTTCCACCTATAGTGGATAATATTGGTAAATCTATATCAAAATATGATAATATTGTATTTATTAAATAAATAAAAGCAATACACATTGGTATTGCTTTTATCAATATTAAACATATTTTGTATAATATTTTATTCATTTATTTCTTTTTGGTTCTAACTTTGCCACCACATCCGTATCGTCTACTTGGATTTCTTGTTACACCTGCTTTAGGTGTTAGTGGTTTTGGTCTACCGTATAATTCTAAATTTATTTTCATGATTTATTATTTTAAATTAATGTTTTTTAAAAGATTCACTAATTGAAGTTATTTTAGAGTCTGAAATTTTAATCCTTGATAACATTTCTGTAAGATCTTTCATAATTAAATCTCTTTCCATTTTTTGTTCACCAATGCTTTTTATAGGTGATTCTGCCCATCTTGATTTTGTTACTATTGGTGTACCTAACTTATCTACGTAAGCTAAGCCTCTTTTTATCAATGCGTTTTTTAAATTATTTTTTATTTTATTACTAAGTTTTGAACTTGGTGAAGTGTCAATCCACTTTGACATATAATCTTTTGGGTTAAATTTCCAAATATCCCAACCTTGCTGATAATTTAAATTTTTTAAATCTCTTCCGTTTATATACAAAAAACCACCAACGTTTACAGCTGGCGTAGACGGCTCTTCTTGGAAAAATATAGTATCAGCACCTGTATCCATTTGTACTGGCTTGACTTTTAACGAACCGTCTTTATTAGTTTGTGGTTGTATGTTTAATTTATTTACGGTATTCTTATCTAAAAAAGATATATTATAATCATTATTATTAGAATTTGCTACTTCGTATACTTGAATATCATTTAATTTATCCGCATAGTTTTCTGGTATATATTTTTTTTCAAAAGGACCAAAGTCTTTTGGATTTCCAACGGAAACACGGTTTAAACCATATTTTGGATCTATTTCTTTACCATACAAAAATGCGTCTATCATATCATTTCCATAATCGTATGGACGTGTTCTTTCATGAAAAAAACCGTCATAAGAAAGCCTTGGTGATTCAGCAAAAGAATTATAATAGCCTTTTTTTCCATTTCTTTCATTTAATAAAATATACTTTCCAATAGTTTTTAAGCGATCACGACCTTCTTTTGTAGATTTCATTTGTTTAATGTTCTTTGCTATTGCTGGCAACGGATTTGGTTCGCCCGTTGTTCTCATCGCTGTTTCCACTAACCTTTTGTTTATTTCTTTAGAATTTTTTGCTATTTGCGTTCCTTTATTTATTGCATTTGACCACATTTGAGCAGATTCTCCAGTAAATCCATAAAAAGGATTGCCAAATGTGTCAAATACAAAATTAGATACAACATTGTTTTTTGGATTTAAACCAGTAAGATATTGTGCTGCATTCTTGGTATGTTCTGCTATTGGTTTTCCGGTAGCTAATTCTGAAACAGCATCTGCACTTGTGCCAGCCATCATTGATTTTGCTATAGGTTTCACCATCGGGTTTGCTAATATTTTTGGAGCGTAAGCTGCAATATAAGGTGCAGCAATAGCTGCTATACCAGCTTTAGTAGCTACTTTAGCATCGTTTTCAAACTGTTCGTTTTTATTAATATCTTGTATTACTTCTGGTCTTTTGCCAATATATTTGTAAACATCAACTGGATCATAAGCGTCTGGGTTATCTAATATTTCTTGGTGCATTTTATCCCATTCTGCTTGTGCTGCTGCTATTTTAGCATTGTTTGCAGCTTGTTGCTTTTCATATAATGCACTCCAATCATCTTGATCATAATTTGTTAATTTCTTTGGTACAGCTTGCGTTAAACTAGAAGTTCCATCAAATAAATGCCCACCATTATCAAATACATGTTCTATATCTGAAACAGAATGGATGCCACTTCTGACACCCATTCTGATTATTTTATATCTGTCTTTATTTGATAGTTCACTGAATTTCATATTGCTATTTGTTTTATTTGATTTCTTTTATTTAAGTTTATTCTGTCTCTAAAGATAGCACCGCATTTTGAACATTGGTGTAACTGATATTTTCCTACTCCAGTAAAATAAAACTTACCATCAACAGTAGTAACAAACTCACTACCACAGTTAGGACACACTATTTTATCAGTACCTATAATATTACCAATGTTAGGATGTCTCTTAATCCAAGGTAATAGTTTTAAATAAACTTCCTCCAATAAATCAACATCTCTCTTATTATACATTTCCATATAATGAAGTGCTACAGGATCACCCTCAACACAACGTTTCCATAAATCAAAGTTTGTATCCAGTTTTGATTCAAAACCAAAGTATCTAGCCAAACCATTAAGACTATTACAACTAAATCCAAACTGTTTCTTCACTACTTGATGTACATCAACTGAGAAGAATGGTTTTGTCGGTGGCAAATCATTAATGATAAACCTACTGTTTATTCTAGGAATATCAAAGTTATTACCATTCATTGACACTACTATATCAGCTTCATCAATCAAATTATGTAATGATTGCATTATTCTACTGTCATCTTCCTTTATTACTTCTGGTGTAGTAAGACAATCAGACATTGTTTCATTACTAAACAGCCATTTAGCACTCCAACAGATACAATACCAATCTGAAATAACTTGTTCCAATGAAATATTCTCCTTCCATCTCTTCCACACATAAGCCTTCATTGGTGAAGTCTCAATGTCAAACAAAAGGATTTTAGGAGTTTTCTTTTGTTCAACTACTGGTTCCATTAATCCAGTATAATGAATTTTACTCTTTGCAATCGACTTTGCTAAAATGACATCAGCTCTTTTGCTATGTGTTCTATTAGCAATTTTACCACTACCCATTCTTAATGCAGCTGGGTGTTTAATCATGTAATCTACTACTTCTTCTAAACTCATAATAATATAATTTTAAATAAATACTTCTCCCACTAACATTGGCACTTGAATGTCTTCAACCCATTCAGTACCATTAATTTTATTAACATTTAACGGCGTAGCACTTTCAGCTATACACGTTGATATTGCTTCTTGTAAAGTATTAGCTCTAACTAAAGCATAATACTCATGTCTATTTGTAGTTTCATTATAATTTCCTACTATCTTAAATGTTTTCATATAAACATAGTTTTACGAATATTAAATATACTCTATTTAATCATTAGCAAGGTATCTTTTAGTTATAGGAGAGACCTCCACACTAACCTGCTTTAAGTGGAAGGTACCGAGCATCGGTTGTATATATTAGTTTGTTAGGCGTTTATATACTATTAGTTTTCACTCTCCTTTATCTCTAGCTTCTGATTACCTCTGCCCTACTAACGGTATCCTTTATTTTCCCGTGTTGGCCCAGAAGACTAACAACCTAATATAACACTCTCATAACGTTATAATGGTGCAAAGATTATAAAAATAATTGACATATCCAAATATTTCGATAAAAATTTTCTTTATATACTAAAAATATTTTTGAATGTAGGGGGTGTTGTGGTGGAGGAGTGATACCAATTTGTCATAGAAATGATTTTTCTGTATCTATATATCTTGACTATTTTTATCAATGGGGCCCAAAAATTATTTTTTTTAAAATTTTTTATTTTTTTTTAATTTCGTTTTTATTTGTGTGGGTGTAGGATACACCACACTAACCCCACGCATTCGTTTTTCGATTGGGTGTTACCCCTGCACAAAAATTATAAAACAGAGTTTCACGCAACACCAATCACTACAATCCATTTTATCGAAGTTTAACATTTAAAAATTACAACTATGGCAAACATGCAAAAATCTGCCGTAAGCCAACTGTTTAACGCTTACGGCAAAAAGGTTGAAGGATCTTCTGAAAGAATCCTTGCTGAAGGTACAATAACTATGAATACCTTTGATTCATATCATTGCTATAACGGCAATGGTTATTGCACATTGTTTGTCAATATTGACGGCCAGCGTTTTGCTGTTGATGTTGACAAACAGATCAAAAGATTGCCTGAAACTCTCAAGGCAATAACTATTGCTGCAGTTAGTGGTGTGTATGAAAACAAACCATACACCAAACTGCGTATAACAAAAGTAGTGGAATAATCCACTACTTTTTTTTGTTTCACACGCCACACTATCACTACATAGCCATTTCACGCTACATATAACTTTAACGGTTATATATGCTGTTATTAACGATGTTGTTATTAATGCTGCAGATGCAACATCGTATGACTTTAAATAAGTCATTTGCAGTTTAATATCGTATAAATTAGGGTAGGAGATGTTAGTTTCTACATACGATAGTTGGTTCTAATTACTGGCATTAAATCATTGAATGCTAGCGGTTTAACTAAAACCCACATTTCAACCATAAATTGGAGTGTGGGTTTTTGTATTGAAATTAATATAACATTAACTATAAATACTTTATTATGTATATAATCATCACATTAAAAAACGGAAAAAAAATAAAAGGTATTTTGTATATGATTACAAACACACACATTGGAATAAACGAAGGAGAATTTATTCCTATTTCAATGTTAAAACAACCTTTATTCCAAAGATAACAATCTCATCCGGATAGTTAGAATGGATTGCAAAGAAATTGAAGTCGAAGGATATAAGATGTTCTTCGACTTCATTACTCATAGATTCTATGTATGGGTAAACGGTAAGAAAAAATCGAGCTATAACTATAAAAACTTAATAAAATATGTGGATTAAATTCATATTTATCGTGTTATTTGTAATCGCATTTTGCGGTTGCATACACACAATGGAAATGCATAATCGTAAGCAAAACATAATATTCTCTATTTGTTTGTTTACTGCATTGTTTAGTATTGGAATGGTAACTTATATTCTATAAAAATGAACATCGGGTATATCCGTAGTTTAGTTAATTACGCAAATAAAAAACGTAAAATGCGTAAATAATTAAACGAACAATCACTCTGAAGCATAGTAGGAGTGATTGTTATTTTTAGTATGTTTTAATTTAATGTTTAACAATCAACTTCCCCAAGTTTCCGTTAGTCGTAATATTTAAATGACTTTTGATTTAAAGGGGAAATATGAGAGACATACAGCAAACTAATTACTAAATTAGATTCATATGCCATTGCTTATTATAACTGGAAACTTTTTGTCTCTTGTTTATGTAAGACATACAGCAATACTATTATTTTATTTACTTGCATTTGGTTTCAAATCGAATGGTTGTAATAACAATAACAAGCAGACTATAGTTAGTTTGCTTGTTATTTTATTTATTTGAACACGCCACACTACCACAACACCCCCATTCTTCGACTACATTCGTAGTTCAAAATCAATATTCTTTATTATTAACTTTTAATTTTTACTATTATGGATCTTTTAACAGGTAATGTTTATGCAGCAGGTTGGGAAAAAGTCGGCGCAGCACGTGGTTTCTCAGAGAACGATTTGGCAAAGATTGACCATATCGAAGTTGTTAACACAAAAGACGGCAACAAAAAGGTTCTTGACAAACTGTCATTGGCTATTTACGTTGGCAAGAAAGGCGAACGTATGTACAAAGCAGTTGACAAAAACTCAAACTTGAAAGCTGGTGATCAGGTAGATCCAAAATCGGTAACAGCACAAGACTATACCGATGGCAATCAAACCTGCACAAGATTTGATGGCAAAGCCCTTTAATTAATAGGGTTGTTTGGCGGAGTTCGTTAAACCGCCAATTTTAAAATTAAATTGTAAAGATGAGACAGTCCCGTAGCATAAGTGGGTATAAAGGTTGGAATGTCATTAAGTAGAATCCAATAATGCGTTACAATTTAATTTAAATTGTCATAGATTGTAAGTGTAAACACGTAGATAGTATAGAAATATACTATTTGCGTGTTTATTTTTTACTTTATTTAGGGCCACTGTTCTTAGAACGAAAACATTTTAAACAAAACCTAACAATATGATTTGTACAATAATTATATTAATAATAATGGTGTTAAATTTAGGTATACATCTAGCAAAACACGGTGAAACAACAGAAGGTAGATATAATTTTATAATACAGTTAATTGCAACTATAGTAATGTGTGCATTATTTTATGGTGCAGGAATGTTTGATTGTTTTATAAGATAAAACAAACAATATGTGGTTCGAATCCCATAAGTACCGACAATAAATATTGTGCAGGAACTTTAAAACTTTGGCATTGTTTGTTTTTATTTTCCTTTCATAATTTTTAGATTAGAGTTGTTAGAACAAATTGAAATTGATTTATAAAGTGTGTTCGGTTTAATTCCGTAAGACGACGCTATCGGGAAGTAGCGGGTGCTCAAGAGGCTGAAAACAGTAACCATTCTGTTGTCCTACTTATAAATTTATCTATAGAAATTTCAATCTAACAATATTTATTGATTATACCTGTTTATTTCATTAAATAGGTCGCTCGATTATACTGAAGCGTAAAGTCAAAAGAATGATAGACTATAAGTTAACAATTGGTGCACAAGTTTGTTAACATTTCATTCGTCAGATTGTATATAACGCTACTATCTATATGTTCCGAAATCTAACAATAAGGTTCTATAGTAGAAAGGTTGTATACAATCTTTTAATATTCATTACAATCTATATATATGCCACAATGGTGGAATGGTAGACACGAAGGACTTTTTGGTAGACACAAAGTCTTACAATTTGAGTGACAAGGCACGAAAGTCCTTGTTAGAATCTCCTAAATTCGGTGGAAATCCTTAAATGAGATAATTTTGGTGTAATAGGAAGCATTTCAGTATAATACTGAGGCCAAGGTTCGAGTCTGCGACTTTATCTCAACACTAATCAATAATGTGTAAGGACAATGCCGAGCGAAAATGATTACGAAAATTCACTACGTTAAGAAATATGCTATTGACTAAGTAACTGTAACAAGAGATAACAGCATATTATCGTTCGCATTGTTAAGGGTGCTTAAAGTTGTAATGTGCGAGTGCTTGCAACTAAGTAGTCATAATCGTGTAGAGACTGAACGGGAGATACCTAAGTTGAAATTAATTACATACTAACGGACTGGTCTACAAGACCCATAAAGTCGCTCTTTATGGTGCGGAAACCTTATGGTAAAATGTATGTCTTGCAAGAATTTCAATATGGTAAAGAGACAGTCCAGACCACAAGTCAATAGTGCAAGTTTGAATCTTGCAGGTACCGCAGAAATGTCAGGAACCTTTAAAACAAGATACTATTGATGCTATGGTAACATAGAGTGGTAAGAAAATCCTTTGAGTAGAAATACTCGTGTGAGTTCGAGTCTCACTTGTGGTACATTTAATTATGAAACTTTATTTTACTTAATTAAAATTATCAAAACATGGAACCAATATTTAAAGTAGGTGATAAAGTAAAAATTGTTGATAGAATATATAAACAATACGACTATAAATTCAATTTTACAGATGATATGCTAAGTCTAATAGGATGCGTATTTACAATTAAAAATGTATACAAAGACTTTGATAAAACAGAACATTTTGTAGAAGATGACAATGCTTTATATATTTTAAAAGAAAGTAAATTTAATTGGTCTTCTGGAATGTTAATGAAAGCAAATGAATATTCTCTAAAATCAAATGAAAATGTTACAAAAACATTAAAGATAAAAATGAAAATAGAAAATGCTGTATATTCTTCATTAAGAAAACAAGGCATAAAAATATAACAATTGTATTTTAGTTAAACAATAAAATTTAGTTAGTGGTTAATAGCCAGTATGAAATCCGGAGGAAAGCATTTTGGGATGATGCTCTAAACGTTGAAAGTGGTTTGATTCCACCACTTCGGTTAGGTGTTTATACATATTCATACAAAAACGTTTTAATATTTTAAATTATGATAAATATATTATTAACATTTCTAGCAGTATTTTGTATTACTATAGGATTATTTGCATTTATTGCAAAACTTAAAGTATATCAAGAAACGCATAAAAATCAGCCATTTATTTTTGAAGTACTTTTAGTTTCTATTGGAGTAACAATGTTATTGTTAATATAAAGTGAGTTACCCAAGTTGGTGAAGGAGGAACACTGCTAACATTCTAGGACTGTAAAAAGTTGCAATGGTTCGAGCCCATTACTCACCACATAGCCACATAGCTCAGTGGTTAGAGCAGCATCCTTATAAGATGAAGGTCTCTGGTTCAATCCCAGATGTGGCTACAACCTAAATTTTTGTAATACAAACATAATTTATTAAGATTGCATTCAAGTATTCTAGAACGCTTGATGACGTAGCGGGTACATTTTACGAAATGTATTAGGTGTCGTGATAACCTACTGTTGCAGAAATCAGCCAAAACATTTTCTGTAGTAAAACAAGGGAGCCTTGCATTAAACACACATAATGAAAAAAGCGTAAGCACCAAGGAGCAATAAACTGTGAAATTCAGTTGGAAGTAGAAGGATAGTTGCCCAGAAACCTTGTTTTATATTTACGCCCTTATAGTTCAACGGATAGAACGACTGTCTTCTAAACAGTAGATTTTGGTTCGATTCCAAATAGGGGTACGAGTATTATTGCAATATACAAGGTTCCTATTTAGGTTCCTCTCTAGGGATACTTAACACCGAGATAACAATTGCTGTTAAGGTCCCTTTTTAATTTAATTGTTTAACTAAAAATTATATAACTATGGCAAATTACTTTAAAAAGAACAACAGTCACGCTGAATGTAATGCGTGCAGTAACGAAAAAAGATTTGTGTGCATTACTAAAGAAGGATGTAATACGTGTAGTTTTACACAGAATCCTTTAAAAATTAGAGAAATGATTAATAATATGTTTAAATAATAATATTTGGGGCATACAGGCTTTTGACAGTTAATTATTGGTTAGGGAAACAAGTAGTGGGCATACACTTTAAATAGCAAAAAAGTATAAATGACGAATTTGTAGAATTTCGCATTGCTGCCTAAGCAGCACGAGTTTGCAACTAACTTTGGAACAGAATAGTTACAAAAGAACCGTTACTTACAATTAAAACAAGGTTCTAGCCCGAATTGCATAGGTGATAATCTGCGTGGGTGATGTTTGAGTAACACTTAAACATTGTTGTAAGATTATTTTTATTTTTTTAATTATTATTTGATTTCCTATTTAGATTAAAATAGGTGGTGGAATTGTTGCTAATCCAACAACCCTTTAAACTTGTATAATTTCCTTAATTGAAGTTAATTGGACTTCGGTTCGAATCCGAAATGCTCCACAAATAATTTAATTATAATTAAATGAAAAAATTGTTTTTAATCTTGACAACTTTACTAGGTATTGTTGTTCAAGGGTATTCGTCACCAAACGATGAAAAAACATTTACTTACAGAGTTATATCAATAACCCCGTGTGTAATACAAAATGGAGATATCTTTTCTGGAGAAACCACATTCCCAAAAGATAACAGAATTGTATACGTAGATAAAAATGAAATTTATGTATATATACAAAAATCAAATACCAAAGTAACATTTGACATAAAAGATGCTTATTTTGAAGATGGTATTTTAATATATGAAACTAATCACCGTCTATCTAACGATAAAGTTATTGTAATGGTTAAACGTTTTGATAATGGTATTTACACTTTTAGTTTTATTAATTTTAAAGAAAAAGAGTGCTATATTTACAAAGTAGAATATTTTAATTAATATGGATAATGTTAAATTAAGTCTTGTCATTGGTCTTCCAGGAAGAACATTGGTAAGCCAGCAGGATGCTGAAGAAATTTTCGAGATTTCAACTGTTAAAAATGTTGAATGGAAAGAAGACGGTAAATGGTTACACGAAAACATTACAGTCAAGTATCGTGGAACATATCCTGCTGAAGAGAGAGTAAATCTTAGTAGAGAGACATTCGAAGCGTTCCAATCATCCATTTGTCCACAATGGGCAGACAAAAAACAATGGAACAAAATGACAAACATTCAAAAACTCGAAGCAAATCTCCAAAGACACGCAGAAGCACTGGGTGGATGGATGATCGGATATTCGATACTCGAAGATTAATAATTGTCTCATTTTTAAAGTAATGGTGGATTTATTTTCACCATTACTTTTTTTTAATTTATTTTAATTATGATTAGCATTATAGAATATATATTAATAATTTTAACAATATTTGTAATCGCTTTTTTAAGTGTTTATAGTGTTAAAATTGAAATAAAAGATACAATATTTACTAAATATTATATTTTTAAATATTGGAAAGTAACAGATTACAACGCTAAAGAAATAATATTATGGAAACGAAAAAAACCTTAATAGATCAAATTATATCTACTGCTACAAATAACATATTATGTTGTTTACCAACAGGATATGGTAAATCAAAATTAGCATTAGATATAATAAAAAACAAATGTAAAAGTTTAAATGATATATTAATTGTTATTCCAAGAAATGTGTTAATTGATAACTGGAAAGAAGAAATTAACAAATGGAACGCACAAGGTGATTATACATTCACAACATATATGTCATTACAAAAACATTTGAATAAAAAATGGAATGTAATAATATTTGATGAATGTCATCATTTGTCAGATAGATGTATGGAGTTCTTAGGAGATTTTAAATCTAACATAAGAATATTTCTTTCAGCAACTGTTAAATTAGATTTGCAATATGCTTTAAGAGATATGTATAAAGATTTAAGCACCTATAAAGTAAACATACGTAAAGCAATTGAACAAAATGTACTGCCAGATCCAGAAGTATATTTCTATCCATTAACATTAGATAACACTGTTCTTAGACAACAAATAATACTTAATCCTAAATTCAAAGATACTATAACAATAGATTTTGATAAAGGTGGTGCAAAGTATTTACAAATGAGAAACTTAAAACAAAGAATAGTAATCAATTGTACTGACAAACAGTATTCTAATTGGTTAAATTCTCAAGCACTAACGTTTAAGAATAAATATTATCGTACACGTAAAGAAGTATTCTTACATATCTGGCAGAAAACATGCTTAGATAGATTAAAGTTTTTAAGTAATGCTAAAACTGATATTGTTAAAGAAATACTTAAACGATATGAAGACAAAAGAACTTTAACTCTGTGTAATAGTATAGAACAATGTGAGTTATTAAGTGAAAATGCAATTCATAGTAAAAATGGTGATGCACTTGACATATTAGATAAATTTAACAAAGGTGAAATCAATCACATTACTGCTTGTGGAATACTCAATGAAGGTGTAAACTTAAAAGATTGTGAAGTAGGTATATTTGCTAATTTAAATAGTTCTGAAATACTAACTATTCAACGAATTGGTAGAATACTAAGACACAAGGAACCTAAAATTGTAATTCCTTATTATATACACACAAGAGAAGAAGAACTTGTAGAACAAATGAAAGAAAATTACAATAAAAATTTAATTAAGATTATTAATTATGAACAAAATTGATTTAGAAACAATTTTATTTACTGTTGATTATAAACTTGACCATCGTAGATGGTATCCAGAAGGAACACAATACGTTTATGCAACGTTTATTCCAAGAACAAATCGATGGTATCCAGAAGCAAAAGATGGTGTTGTAGCATTTGGTATTAAGTATTTTATTGAAAAATACTTAATCGAAGGATTTAATGAAAACTTCTTTAAAATACCACTAGATGTTATTCTCGCTACGTATGACAGAAGAATTAAAACATTCTTAGGTGAAGATGCGTTTAATTCAATTGGACATAAACATATTGAAGAGCTGCATAACTTAGATTATCTTCCTATTAAAATTAAAGCATTACCAGAAGGTTCGTTATGTCCTATTGGAGTACCAGTATTAAGTATTATTAATACACATCCGGATTTCTTTTGGTTGCCAAATTATCTGGAGATTTTATTGTCAACAACTCTTTGGTTACCAATGACTTCAGCAACTACTGCAAGACTTGAAAAAAAGGCACTTGTAGAACACGCAAAGAAAACTGGATTTGATAAAGATAATTTAGGTTTCTTGTGTCACGATTTTAGTATGCGTGGTATGGCAGGAGTTGAATCAGCTATTGTATCTGGTATGGGACATTTAACAGCGTGGTGTGGAAGTGAAACATTACCTGCTATTGCTGCTTGTGAACAATATTATGACGCCAATGCTGAAACAAAACTGTTAGCTGCAACTGTTCCTGCAACAGAGCATAGTGTAATGGAAGCTGATAGTAAAGAATCTGAGATTGACACATATAAAAGACTGCTATCTAAAGTATATCCTAATGGATTTGTATCTATTGTATCTGATACTTGGGATTATTGGAATGTAATTACTAACTATCTACCACAACTTAAAGACATTATTATGGCTCGTAATGGTAGATTTGTAGTACGACCAGATTCTGGTAATCTAGTAGATATAATCTGTGGTGTAGATCCAAAAGATACATTTAAGGTAGTACGGGATAACAATCAGTATTTGTGTTATGTTAATGGATTGAGCAAAATGAATGGAATTGATAGAGATAGAACTATCAGTAAAATTCGTGCTAATGAATCAGCAGCAAAAGAACACGCGATTACTAAAGCAGAATTTAAAGGTACTTATGAAATTTTGTGGGAAATCTTTGGAGGTACTATCAACGAAAAGGGATATAAAGTACTTGATACACGTATCGGTATGATATATGGAGATGCAATTACTTTGGAACGTCAGCAAGAAATTTACCGCAGACTTGAAAACAAAGGATTTGCAGCAACTAATATTGTATTAGGATATGGTTCATATACTTATATTGGTAAAGTATCTCGTGATAGTCTTGGTTGGGCTGTAAAATCATCTTGGTGTCAAATAAATGGTGAAGGTAAGGTAATCTTTAAAGAGCCTAAAACAGCAGAATGGAAGAAATCTCTTAAAGGATTATGTTAGGTTGGTAAAAATATTGACACAAATCGTTATTTTGTGCAAGATGAAGTTGACAAAGATCGAGAGAATACAGGTTTTCTTATAAGAGTATTTGAAGATGGTAAATCGTACAATGAATCATCATTTAAGGTTATCAGAAATAGAGTTAACGAATCGTTAAATATTTAAAAATGAATAAAGTACTAAATTTAGTACATCCTGAAAAATCAGAAATACAATATACGCTCACCACCTTTCCGGATGGTGAGCCACATATTGTATTAAATGATTTTAATGCAAAATGGGATGTTACAATAAAATGTAGAATACGTAATCCTAATGAATTATTCATTCTTTGTGAAGTATTGGATATACTAAATAGGAATGGTGTTTACCCAAAAGTTGAAATCTATTATTTAATGTCTATGAGAATGGATAGAGATTGAGTTCTCCTCATAGTTCTAATACGAAATGTATATGAAAAAAGAAATTAATTTGTTTGGAACAAAATATAAAATCAAATTTATAGATAATCCAGAACCGATAAATGTAGACGAAAATGGTAATGGTGATTACGCTTATGGTACAGCAAGACATACTGAATTTGAAATAGTTATACCAACACATACAGCTATAGATAATAAACCTATACCTAAGTACGATTTAGAAAAGAATTTATGTCATGAAATAACTCATTGTATACTTGCTGAAGGAGGATATTTAAGTTGTAATAACGATGAACCTTTAGTAGAATGGATTGGAAGATGTGTGTATAATATATTTGTTAAACAAAATATATTTGAACTATGACAAAATTATCAATCCTTAAACATAAAATAATTAGAGCATATCACAATCCTAAAAATTGGGAATATTCTAGATTTAAAGGTTATCCAGAAAATACATATTTTGGAGCAGAATCTTTAAGTGAATACATTAAATATACAGTAAAAATGTATGTTGATTATTATGGTAAATCTTTAAAAAAGTGGAGATATGACTAAACATGGTGTTACCCTTCTTGATACTGTCTTTGAACAGGTAACACATATAACCTTTGTTCTTGCATTAGTTTTAAATGTAACTATATAGAACTTTCAGAATTAGATAGTTTGACAGTTGAAAAGCAAGGAGAAAAGCAACAACTCATTGACAAGGCTTGCGAATGGATAAACAATAATGCAGATAAGTATGTCTCTATGCACGTTGGTTATGACGAAAGCGAAACATATCCTTATGTGACAGATGATTTGGTTAAGGATTTCAAACAATCAATTGAAGGAGAATAAACACTATGACAAGAGATGAAGAAATAGAACAAGTAGCAAAAGACATAGCAAGAAAATTCTACAATGAAGAAAATCCAAATATTGCTTATCGTTCAGTGAGACAAGGTATATTATGGGCTGACCAACACCCATCTACAGATACAGTAAAGAAGATTATTTGTTATGCTTTAAAGAGAACAAATATAATGCTCGCAGAAGACTTGGAAAATGGTGTGGAATGGGAACTTTTAATTAAACAAGCAATGAAATGAGAACAACAACTATAACAAACGAAGAAAAAGCAAAAACGTTAGTAGATGGATTAGGTATCATTTACACAGACTGCAATCGTGTGACAATAAAAAAATTATTGATAAAGATGGCAGAATGGAAAGACGAGCAAATAGACTCAATAATGCTTACAATGGAAGGGTGTCTGCGCTCATTTTTTGAAAGTCAAGGAAATACGCAAGAATCTATTGATAACTTTATAGATGCAATAAAAACGCAAATCAATAAAAATCTAAAATTAATGGAGGAATAGATTATGGAAATTTTTAAAGTAAAAATCAGATTTTGGCACTGCAAGAATCCAAAAGCAATCATTGAAAAAATGTATCCTAATGAATTTAGGAATGAAGATTATATCAATAATCGAATGAAATATGTATGTTTTTTAGACCGAGTTACTAAAGATAAAAGATTGAATGAGTTGGAAGATTTATTAAATGATATGGAGAATGAGTTATGAACTACAAGGATATTGTAAGAACTGCAAAGGCGATTTTCAAGGAAAAACACGAGCCTTTACTTAAAAAATATTTTGAGGGTGATATTGAACGGAAAGAGGAACAAATCTCTCAGTGGGAGTTTTGGTATATGAATCACTTTACCGAAGGTGCTGAATGGGCGAGCGAGCAATTTGCACAAGAGAAACAACAATGGATTGACAAGGCTTGCGAGTGGCTGAAAAATAATATTGATGATTACTATACAACCGGTGAATTTGAAGAGTGGTTTGATGAAATGTTTGAGGATTTTAAACAAGCAATGAAAGGAGAATAGGCTATGGTACAACTAATAGACAAAGCCGCTTTAGTTGCGGAGATAGAGAAACGAAAACAGAGAAATCATAAAAAATGCACTCCCGAAGGCAGTGGTGCATATTATGAAGATGGTTTTATATTAGATATTATTAATTCCCTTGAAGTGAAAGAGGTGGACTTAGATAAAGAAATTAAATCTTCAATGAACAATCTATGTGAACTTGGTTGCTATGCACAATCACTATTAGATAATCCTGAAGCTTATGAATTTGCAAAACCATTTCCAAAGGAAGTTGATGATGAAATAGCAAATTTTGCAAAACATTTCTTCGAACTTGGACTTAAAGCGCAGAAAGGAGAACAACAACTATGAAAGCAAACGAAGCACCAGAGAAAATTTATCTCTATCCAAGTGATATACCAGATCAAGAATATGAAGCAGAATGGGGATGTCAACCTTGGGATGAAAGCAGTATTGAATACACCCGTACTGATGTCTTTGTTGACAAAGCAATAGAAAAGCTGAAAAACTTATCTGCTGGATTTTGGATTGACCATTTAGTTACTGAATTTAAAAAAGCAATGAAAGAAGAATAAACTATGACAGATGTAGAAAGATTTGAAGTTGCAATGGGCATAATTGTAAAAGAGTTCACCCGTTTATATAACGAAGTAAAACCGGAATATGTCTATGTTGTAACAAGAAGTGAAGAACATGCAGATTATGTAGAAGAGTGTTTTCTAGATGAAGAGAAAGCACAAGCATACTGTGAAAAGTTTAATAAAAATGAAAACGAATATAGTAGAGACATTACAAAAATTAAAATAACATTATGACAAATTTAGTAGAAATATTAAAAAATGCACCAAAAGGATTGGAATTGTATTCACCAGTGGGTGGCAACGTAAAACTTTATAGTGTGAAACCAAATGACATGTATCCAATAGTAGTTGAAAATTTAATCAAAAATGTTTTTGGTTTTGATAAGTATGGTCGCGCAAATGAATACGGTGAATGTTGTTTATTTCCTTCAAGTGAACATAGAAATTGGAACGGTTGGCAAAAAGTATTATTTAAGCCAGGATATTTTATAACATACGTAGGTATGAGCACACTTATTACTGATGAAGTACCAAAAGAAGGTTTTCCAAAAGAAGATGATTATTTAAAATCAAGATTTGCAACGACAAAAGAAATAGAAACTTGGTATAAATATCATCCTAAAAGTAGTATTTGTTATGTACAAGATACGCCATTTACCATAGATGATTTCAAACCGTTTGATAAAGTGTTAGCAAAAGACCATGGTTCTAGTTCTAGTTGGAGAGCAGATATATTTTCGCACTATCAAAGAGATCCATATTCTATATATGTTTGTGCAGCACATTGTTGGAGACAATGCATACCGTATAACGACGAAACAAAGCATTTGTTAGGAACAAATGAAGAATACAATGGAAAATATAAAACTTGGTAAATATGGAAATGAACATTAACGAAGATGTTCTAAGAGATACCAATTTGGAATTAAGTGATTTTTTAGTTTTGTTAACTTTAAAAGATGATTATGACATAGTATCAGTAATGAAGAAACTAAATCAAGAAGCGTTGATATTATATAATCAATCAAAAAAAGCATTCTTCGTATCTGATAAAGGTTTAAAGTTAATAAATAGTGTGCTGGAAGTAAAACAAAAAGAAGAACAAAGCTGCAATGATCTTAGAGAGTTAGCAACGACTTTAAAATCACTATTTCCAAAAGGTATTAAACCTGGAACAAATACACCATGGACAGAAGCTGTTCCATTAATAATGAAACGGTTAGAAGCGTTTTTTAAGAAGTTCGGTGAACAATCTTATGATAAAATCGTTGAAGCAACTAAAAAATATATGAATAGTTTTAACGGTGATTATCGTATGATGAGAGTTTTAAGTTATTTTATAATGAAAACTATCGTTAATAACGATGGCGAAAAAGAAATGAAATCAGATTTGCTTACAGCAATTGAAAATCTAGATGATTATGATACTATGAAAAAAGATGATTGGACAAGTTTTACAGTTTAATTAAATTAAAATGAATAAATTTTATATAAATATTACAAACAAATGTGATTATAAATGTCCATTTTGTTGTATGTATTCATCTCCAGATAATAATATTTTTATGAGTTTTGAAAAACTTATCGAAATTATTAATAAAATAACAACAAAAACTGTTATTCAACTTGAAGGAGGAGAACCATTATTACATCCAAATATTATTTTATTTTTAGAATATCTTTCTACACGTAAATTTGTATCAGAAATAATAATAGATACTAACTCTGTTCATTTAGATAGTCTAATAGATAACATAGTTAATATTGCAGAACGTAATAAAAAACAAATTACAATTAAACCTTCATATAATTCGTATCTTAAAAAACAAAACGCTAATTTATTAAACCAATTATGTTTGATAATATCTGCATGTGAGTTTCTTGAATATATAAAGTTTGAAGTTAACATACGAGCATATACAAAAGAAGAATTAAATAAACTTAAAGCAGAAATTGGAAAATATCCATTTAATGCACATTTATTAAATAAATATGGCCGTGCTTCTAGTCAAAAAGATTTAATCGAACCATATATCACAAAAACATTTGATAATTGGCAATTAATATCATGTGATGGAACATTTTTTGGAAACAATTTAATTAAAAGAAGTGAATATGAACACTCTAAAATTTCAACCGATTCGTGAAAAGCGTCAAGAATGCTATAACCTTGAAGATTATGAATTTAATTCATTTGACTTTAACGGTAAAAAAAAACAAGTTTATTCTAATGTAAATCTTTCTATTTTTGTAGACGATTACTGTAATGCTAATTGCAAATTTTGTGTAGCACAATTACGTTATGAAAATAAAGGACAAATGTACAAAAAGGGACGTATTCAAGACGATAAAGAGTATTATAAACGTCTCGATGAAGTACTTGCATTCCTTCGCCCATTAAATCCGTCTGTATCTATTACTGGAGGAGAACCTACAAAATCACATAGATTGATTCCTATTCTTCAAATGATAGAAAAATATGGTTATCGTAAACGCACACTAACAACAAACGGTTCTGGATTGTTTGATACAGTAGATGGTAAATTTATAATTCAACATATCACAGACAATCATTTTCAACATTTAAATATATCAAAAGCACATTATGATGAAAATATTAACCGTCATATTATGCAATATGAGCGTGGTTATTGCTCTAATGAAGATATAAAAATGATTGCAGCGTTTACTAAAACGCATAATCTTAGACCAAGAATGTCTTGTTTACTTTTAAAAGAAGGTATTCACGATATGAACGGTATCATCAATTATTTAAACTATTTCCAATCTATTGGTATTGATAATATTATCTTTAGAGAAACAATGGACTTTGACCAGAATAAAATGTCAAACGTTGTCAAAATGGATTATCTAAATGATAATAAAGTTCGTTTGAATGATATTTGGAAGAAAATAGATAATGATGAAAGGTTTACACCAGTAAGACAACTTCTTGGTTATTATTATTATGTTGAAGTATATAAATATCAAAATGTAGATATGGTTTCTGAAAGTGCTAATCTTGTTAAATTGTATGAACAAAAAGAAAAAGCATCAAATACTGTATTCGAAATGATATTTCATCCAAATGGAAATCTTAATGGATCTTGGGATGACAAAGAAGACATTTTATTATCTTATCAGAATACATAAAATAATGTAAAAATATGGGAAAATGGAAAACAACAAGTGATTTACCTATAGACGATTGGAAAAAGTTAGCAAAACTATTTATAATAAAAAAAGACTGTTTCAAAAAAAAAAGTAAAAGTGCATTTGGTAATCGTAAATTATATCGTGTAATAGTGTTTAACCCAGCAACAAGAGACTTTACACCACATTTTCTTATAAAAGCAAATGTACCAGGAGATTTTTATCATACAGGTAGTTATCATACGTTTGGAAGAATAACAATAAGTGAATTATATTGGTCATTAGAATTTTTATCTAATTGTAAAGATATTTATTTAGTAAAAGAAGAAAACATGGAAACAAAAGAAGTTAAAATTAAAATACCAGAAGGGTATGAAATAGATAAAGAAAAATCTACATTTGAGTGTATTAAATTTAAAAAGAAAGAGGTTAGTTGGAGAAGCACTGAAACAAATAATTTAAACTATATAAATAAAATATCTGGTTATACCATAGGCGTTGGTTCTGAACCATTAGAAGTAAAAAATTGGTTGCATACTAAATTTAACAGATTTCTGTTTGCTACTGAAAAACAGGCTAAATCAGCATTAGCAATGGCTCAAATTAGTCAAATAATGGCTAATGATAAAAGATTTGGTGGTGTTGTTACTGATGAAGAATGGACTAAAGACAGTATGATAAAATATTGTATCAAAAGATCTGGAAGATACGGCTATCCAGAAATTGTTTATAAACATTATCATTTTCTTGCATTTCACACTAAAGAACAACGTGATTTATTCATAGAAGAAAACGAAGATTTAGTAAAAGATTATTTAATGATCGATTAATATGAAAGTTAAAGAATTAAAAGAAATATTAAATAGATTAGATGATAACGTTGATGTTAATTGTGTAGTTAACCTTGATGATCCAGAAGATGATCATTATGATCAATTTTGTGAGTTTGAAATACACGGTTTAGATGGTGTCTATGATACCAACTATATAGAATTGTTTTGTTATAAAAATATTAATAAAGATTAAAAATGGAGTTATTGTATTGGATTCCTGTAGTCTTAATTATAGGCTACATTGTAACAACTTGTTTGGTATTTGATCAAGTACCAAAATCAATTAGTAATACACATTATATGTGGAAAGAAAAAGGCTTAAAATACTTATTTACATTTGTAATGTGGGCAACTGGTTTGCCAATAATGATTTATTGGATAAACATAAGTCCACAGTGTTATCGATTTTTACCTTTTGTATCCATAGCAGCAATGTGTTTTGTAGGAGCAGCGTGTGCATTTAAAGAAACATTAACTAGTACAGTACATTATGCTAGTGCTGGTATATGGGCTAGTGCAGCAGTACTGTATTTTGTATTAATGGGAGAATGGGATAGTTTAATAACTGGAGCATTGTTAGCACTATTAGGTTTAATATCTGATAAATTCAGAAATTTCACATTTTGGGCTGAAATTGCTTGTGTAATAGCTATGATTATTGGTATTGGAGTAATAGGGGGTGTATTCTAATGAACTTTATAGAAAATATAAAGCAAAATAGAGAAAGAATATTAAAAGGCTTAATTAACTGTATTCCATTACCATTTCAAAGATATAAGAAATATTGGTTAGGCATTCAAAAAAAGATGTATTATTTAATCACTTCAAATCAAAAGGTAAAACTCATTAAAACTGCCGTATAATAAAGTAATTTATTATATTATAACACCTGAATATCCTCGAAAGCTAAACAGAAATGCAAGCCGACTTGAGGAGGCATAGGGAGTAGTGTTCCAGCCCAAGAGACTATTAAATGTTTTAAGTATAAAT
>Ga0247609_10001212_pt1 | contig 31829 bp, 59 predicted proteins | sample 172DNAGHGlowgp2_FD_193487 | JGI IMG/M metagenome (GOLD analysis project Ga0247609, IMG submission 193487) | Sheep rumen microbial communities from Palmerston North, Manawatu-Wanganui, New Zealand - 1728 DNA GHGlow gp2 | ecosystem: Host-associated > Mammals > Digestive system > Stomach > Rumen ... | reverse complement strand
GAGTAAGAAAGATGATAAGAACATACCGGAATGGTTTAATAAAAAACCAGCAGAAAGGATTAGAACGGAAGATGAAGAGCGACAACTACAAGAACTTATTAGAGGTAATCAAAGATAGAAAGCCTTTGATAATGGATTTAGGAGATAATATCATACTACACATGAAATGGAATCCAGAAGAAAATATATACGAAGATGAGATGGGGAAAACAAGTATGAAATTAATTCAGGAAATAATAAACGGAATGGTTAGAATAGAAAATAAACTTGTAACGATAAGAGAGGATAAATAGATATGAAATATGAAGATATAAAAAAAGCTAACGAAAGTATCATAAAAACAAAATTAAAAAACGAAAAGACAGGGAAAGAGCTAGGCGACTATGCAGAAGTAAACGAAAGAATAAAAGTATTCCGTATGCTTTATCCGGAAGGATTTATAAAAACTCATTTATTAAAACTAGAAAACGGCTTCTGTCTAATAAAAGCCGAAGTTGGATATTATAAAATAACAGGAGATGAAATAGTCTTAGCAACCGGAACAGCATACGAGAAAGAGAATAGTACATTTATCAATAAAACAAGTTATATAGAGAATTGCGAAACAAGTGCAATCGGAAGAGCATTAGCAATGATGGGAATAGGAATAGATAAGAGTGTAGCAAGCGCAGAAGAAGTAGCTAATGCAATTTTAAATCAAGATGAAGAAGTAACAGAAGAAACGGCGAAGGCTTATACATTCGGAGGAAAGAAACACCCAGGAGAAACAATAGAAGAAGTATATAACTCAGGAGATATAAAGTTTCTAGAATGGTGTCTATATTCAGATAAGACTAGCGAGTTTTTAAAGAAGGCAATCGAATTACTAACACCAGTAAAAAGAGTAGATAAGGAAGAGCAAAATAAAAGATTAGAATTAATCAATAAAGTTATAATGACATGCAATATCGATGACATAAAAGAAGATTATCATGTATCCGATATATCACTTCTAACAACAGAAGAATTAGAGTCATTAGTAAAAGAATAGGAGAATAAAATGCTAATCGAAAAAGAATTATATGATAAAGTATGCGAAATAACTATGACAGGATACGAAGAAATTATAGATAATCCAGGAGCGAAATATATCTATGCTAGCGACTATACTATAACAAGTATCATAGAAGATTTGATGTATGAAATAGATAGACTACAAGAAAAATATGAGGATTTAGAGCAAGATTTAGAAGATAACTATAAACCAATTACAAAAGAGGAAATGTATTTAGGATAGGAGAATAAAGATGAATAAAGTAATATTTAAAGGAAACTTAGTTAAGGATCCAGAAATAAGAGCAAACACAAACGGAGATGAATATGCATTTTTTACAATAGCAGTTAGAAGAGATAGAAAAAATAGTAAGGGAGAATACGAAGTGGATTATCCTAGATGTATTGCTTTCGGTAGCAATGCAACAACGATGAAAAACTATTTTAAAAAAGGATCAGGAATATTAGTAGAAGGAAGAATCAGAACAGGTAGTTACGAGGATAATCAGGGAAACAAAATATATACTACTGATTTCCCTATCGACCATATAGAATTCATAGACAAGAAAGAAAGCAAAGATAATACAAATCCATTCGAAGAGATGGGAAAGAAAGTAGAAGAAGATATGGAATATCCATTCTAGGAGGTAGATATGGATCTACAAATAGAGCTAAACTCTAAAATAAAACAATTAGAATTTAGTATCAAAGAACTTAGAAAGAACGGCACGGAATATGCGCAAGCCGAAAAAGAATACAAACAACTATTACGAGTTGAATGTCTAAGATTAAGAGATGATGGAATGGCAATAGGAATGATAGACAAAATATGTTACGGAATACCAAGTGTCGCAGAAGCGAGATACAAAAGAGATGTAACAGAGACAATCTATAAAGCTAACCAGGAAGCTATCAATTCTATAAAACTACAATTACGATTAATAGAAGCACAAATAGAAAGAGAGTTCGGAACGAACTTAAGCGATTAGGAGAGTAAAATGAAGGAAAGGATTTTAGGATATATAAAAGAATATGGATACATAACAACATGGGATGCATTTAGAGATTTAGGATGCACGAGATTATCAGAATATATAAGACAATTAAGAGAAGAATATAATATCGTAGGAGAAAAAGAGAATGCTATAAATAGATATGGAGATAAAACTTTCTATTATAAATATCGAATAGTGGAGGAGGAGAATGACATTAAAAGAACTATCTAAATATCATGATATAAAAATAGAGTTAAATGATTTAGAAAATAGAATAAAAGAATTAGAATCAACATTAGTAAAAGCTACTAAGTATTCAGATATGAAGGTAGATAGATCATTCTCAAATACAAGTCCAACAGAAGAGATATTTATCAGGATAAACAATCTCAAAGAAAAATATAACGATAAACAAATAAAACTATTCGATGAATTATCAAAGATAGAAGAATATCTAGATAAAGTAGATAATAGTAGTGTAAGAACTATTATGAGAAAAAGATTTATAGATTTAAAAACATGGGAAGAAGTAGCAGCAGAGATGAATTACTCAAATCCAGTTCCATATTATAAAGTAAAAGAATATCTAAATAAAAAAGAATTATGAATGAAATAGTATTCAGATATATATATGAAAAAGAAAAAAATAAAGGATGGCAAAATTCTAGACAATTTAGAGGTTACATATATAAAACATACAATATAAAAGATAGTAAAATCGGAACAGATTTATATATAGCGATAAATAGATACCAGATAAAAAAATACGGATGCTCAGTTAGTCCAGATCTATATATCGATTTATCAAAAGAAACATTAAGAAGAAAAGCATTAATCAGGAAAGCAATAAGACAAGAACGAAAGAAAGGAAGAAATAGATGATAATAATAGCAGTAGTAATTAGTATAGTTTTTATAATTATACTAGGAATGATAATAAAGGCATACTATAAAAACATAATAGAAACAAACGAAAGAATACAAGTATTAGAAAAAAGAATAGAGGAATATAAAAAAGAAAACAAAAAAGACAATATAAAAATATATGAAAATCTTACAATGAATAATCAGGATATAGGAAGAATAACAAAAGAAATAAATAAATTAAAAAATAAGAGGGAGAATGAAAAGAAATAAAGTATATAAAAAAATAGTAGAAGAGCAGTATTACTGCCAACTATGTGGAAGTACAAACTGGTTAGAGATACACCATATCGTTTATAGAAGCGAGAACGGATCAAACGATGAGCGAAATCTAATCAGGTTATGTAAGCGCTGCCATGAATTAGTACATAGTAACAAGAAGAGATGGCAGCCCTTCCTTCTCAATATGCAAATGCAAAAATACGGAGAATTCACGAAGGAAGATTTAAAAAAGAAAGATGATGCAAATGTATGAGATATTTACACCATATAAGACAAGAATTCGCTTACAAGACAAGACAAGACAAGACAAGACAAGACAAGACAAGACAATCTTAGAAAATAAAGATATATTACAATTCACAAAAGACAACGAATACTATACACCAAAGCGAGTGGTGGATTATTTCGGGAAGTTCGACTATGACCCGGCGACCACGAAAGAAAAAGCCGAAGAGTTCGGAATAAAGGAATATGATACAATCGACACAAACGGATTAATATCAGATTGGAGCAAATATAAAAGAATATGGATCAATCCACCATTCAGCGAAAAAAGTAAATTTATAGAGAAAGCATATAATACATTTAATAATAATCCAGATATCGAAATATATATATTATTTCCTATCGAATTTCTAACTACAAAAAAGTTTTATAGCATAACAAATAGAATAGGAGGAAAAATATATATACCAAGTGGAAGAATTCCGTTCGAATCAGGATTAGGAAAGAATGGAAAAAGTCCAGCATTCGGAAGTGTAATATTAAAAATACAAAATAGATGGGAAATCGAATTACTGGATATAGATAGCTTCTCATATAAACAATTAGAATTATTTTAAGGAGAGTAAAATGAAAAAATATTATGCGCTATATGATATAAACGATAGATGCATAGGTACATTCGATAGGGAGCAATTAAAGAAAAAAATAAATACCAGCAATGACTCATTTATATGTATTTTATCTAGACTAAATACAGGACACAGAAAAAAGATAATTATAGATGGCGAAATGTATCAGGTATTTATATATGAGGAGATAGAGGAAGATGAAAAAAGATAAATTACTAGATAAATATATAGAAGAAAGAGATTATATATTAGCCAACATAGAGAAGCTAGAAGATAGAATAAACAAAGCAATAGAATATATAGAAACAGGAAAAACTTTTCCTAGTGATGAAACTAGAGAAACAGTAGAATATATGCAAAATATTTTATTAGATATCCTAAAAGGGAGTGATAAATAATGGATGTTATTGATTTAGATTTATTGAGAGCATTAGATAAATTAAGTAGCTCTTATAATGACTTAGTTAATAAATATAGAGAGTTAAATGCAAGATATTTTGATATTCAAATGAATATAGCATTTATAAGAAGTAATGTTTTAGATTTAGATATGTATAATGATAGAATAGAAAGAATTTTGCAATTAATAAATAATTGTGTTGATACAAGATATATTAAAGGAAGTGATACAAATGAAAATAGTTGATATAAATTTGGATGACTTAGATAAAAAAGAATATTTAAGTTTAATTATTGCACTAACTCAATATTATTATGTACTGTTTGATGAATGCATAGAACTAAATATAGGAGAAAATAATGACAGGTAGAGAATATTTAGAAAAAAGTTTAATTGATATTAGTAAAATAGCAGATAATTTACAAACAAGGATAGACAAAGCAATAGAATATATAAATGAACATAAGCATTTAAGTATGTTTGCTGATTGTACAGAACCAGAAGAAGATTGGATTTATGATTTAGAAATACCAGCAAATGAATTATTAGATATCTTAAAAGGAAGTGATAAAGAGTGAGTGAAGAAGATATTGAAAGTTTAAAAAGTTATTATGAAAAAGCAAAAGAAGTAATTAAAGACCAACATAATGAAATAGAAAGATTAAATAATATCATAAATGAATTAGAAAAGTTTTTAAAAATTAATAGTGAAAAAGATGATTATGATTTAACTGAATATAACAAAGGTGTAAATAATGCTTATAATTATACTTTAGATAAACTAAAAGAGTTAAAGGAGAATAAATGAAAGAAGATTTATTAAATATTATCAATCACTATGGAGTAATGAAACAACTTAAATACATACATAGTGAGTATTTTGAATTAGATGAGGCAATAGTTAAAGCTGAAACAAAAGATTATGAAGGTAAACCAGCCGAGTATATAGTTGATATGCAACATATTGCAGAAGAAATAGCAGATATTATGGTAATGTTAAAACAATTCCAAGAACATTATTTAATTCAAAATGATTATTTAGAAACAATATTTAAACAAAAAGTTGAAAGACAATTAGAGAGAATTAGTGAAGGGGAATAAATAATGACTAAACAAGATTTTTATAAAGTATGGAAAGATAGTAGTAGAGAAGATATACTAAATCAATACTATTATGATAGAAAAGAATTACAAGAAAGATTAAATAAAGTTCAAGACAAATTAAAAGAAAAAGAAAAATATTTTATACAAATGAGTGAAGTTCTATTAGATAGAATAGATTATTATGAAGATTTTGAAAACGATAAAAGTTGTTGGGTTGAAGAATTGCGAACAGATAGAGAAAAATTACAAGACAAAATAGATAGAGCAATAGAATATATAGAAGCACATAAAAAAACAATAAATAAAGAACAAACAAAAGGAACTAGATTACAAATAGGAACTTTTATGTGGAATATTAAAGAATTATTAGATATTCTAAAAGGAAGTGATAGTAATGATTAGTCAAAGTAGAATTATAGATGATAGAGATTTTTGGATACCAAGTGAAACACAAATAAAAATAGTAACATTAATTAATAAATTAAGCATAGAAGAAGTAGCACAATTATTAAGAATGATTAATGAAGATATCTTAAGAAAATGGAACACAAAGATAGAATTAAAAACAATTAAAGGAAGTGATAAAGAATGATATTATTAATTCTAACAATAATTATATTAATAATAGGAATATCACTTATTTACTGGGGAGAAAAAGAAGATGGAGATGTAAGAACAATTATAGGATTAATTATAAGTATATTTAGTTTACTTATGGGAATTATAGAAATAACATATATATTAATTAAGCCATATAATTATAAAGAATTTAAGGTTAAATATGAAACTATAAGAGAAACGAATACAAATCCAAATGATGTTAGAGATGCAACATTCACAATGAAAAAAATAGAGATAAACGAAGAGATAAAACTATGCCGAGTTTATATAGATAGTAAATGGATAGGGATATTTTATAATAAAAAAATTTGTGATTTAGAATTACTAGATTGAAAAGTTTTTATAGTTTTTTATACTCAATCTATGATATATAGTAAGATGAGGAGAGACAAAAAGAGATGTCTTTTCTTTTTTTATGGAGGTAAAATGAAAAAACTTATAACAATCGATGGGAAAGAGTACATGATGAAAAGCTCAGCATATACTCAATTCGCATATAGGAATCTAACAGGAAGATCATTACTAAAAGATTTACAAAAATTAATTAATTTACAAGAAGAAGGGAAACTAGAAGAGGATATGTCAATAGCAGATGATGCAATAGAACTAATCTTAGATGTCGCTTATGTAATGATAGAAGAAGCAGATAAGACACAATTCGCAAATAAAGAAGATTTCTATAAGAGTATAGATACTCTATACGGAGAAAATAATGAGTGGATTAAAGAAGTCATGACATTAGCAGTAAATCCCTTATCAAGGCAGCTACAAAATAGTTAAAACAAATAGCACCAGTAAAAAAGAATTTGATGAATACGAGATAGCTGCCTTAGCAAAAAGACTAAATATAACATTTGATGATATGAAGGAGATGAGCTTCGTAACATTAGCCAATATCATGCTATCAACAGTTGATGAAGAGGAAGAAGTAAGAGAAGGGAATCAGGAGGACATAGAGCGATACTTTGGATAGGAGGAAATGAAATGGAAACCAGTACAATTAATATTATCGTAATTTGTATTACTATTTTATTGCTATATATAATTACTATAATAAGGAATAAATAAGATGATAGAGACAACAAATCTATTTTATATATCAAATCTTAATGTCATAGGAGGAGTAGAAACATTTATATACGAACTAGTAAGAAAGTATAAGGATATAGATATATTAGTAGTATATAAAACAGGACATTATAAACAAATAGAAAGAATAGCTGAGAATGTAAGAATAATTAGATATCATGAAGGAATGAAATTCAAATGTAAAAAAGCATGGTTTAATTACGAAACAGATCTAACAAAACAAGTAGAAGCAGAAGAATATATCCAGATAATACATGCAATGTATAAATCAAATAAGATAATACCTAAAATTAATCCAACAATAAATAAGTATATAGCCGTATCAGAAGTAGCAGCAAAAGAATTCGAAGAGTTAACAGGAATAAAATGTAAAACAATAAGAAATCCATTACAATTATTAGAAGAAGAGAAAGAGCCTATATTATTTTTAGTAAGCGCAACTAGACTTACACCGGAAAAAGGTAAAGATAGGATGGAGAAACTAGGGAAACTATTAAACGAATACGGAGCGAAATATTTATGGCTAGTATTTACTAATGACACAGAAGCAATAAATAATCCGAATATAGTATATATAAAGCCCAGGTTAAATGTAAGGCAATATCTAAATACGATAAAAGAAAATTGTTATGGAGTACAACTAAGCGATTGCGAAGGAGACTGCTATTTTACAAGAGAATGCGAAATGCTAGGAATCCCTTTATTAGTAACACCAGTTCCAAGTTTTAAGGAGCAGGGATTAATTGATGGGAAAAATTGCTACTATCTTCCATTTGATATGAAGGATATAGATATAGAAAAAATAGTGAATCATAAACCTAAATATGAAGCATATATAAAAGAAGATCAATGGGAAAAAGAATTAGTAAATATAAAGAGTACATATAAGGAGGAAATAATGAAAACGAAACTAAGATGTATCAGAGACTACTTCGATGTAAAACTACAAAGACAAATATTAAAAGATGAAGAATTAATAGTAGATAGAAAAAGAGCAGAAGAACTATTAAACAATCCATATAACATTGTCGAATTCGTAGAATATATAGAAGAACCTAAACCAGAACCAGAGAAAGCAATAAAGCCAAAGAAAAAAGTAACAAAGAGATGAGTTACGGATCCAGGAAATACTTCTATAATTCTAAACTATGGAAAGAAGTAAGAAAGAATATATGGATAAAACAAAATTTACTATGCGCTATATGTCATAAACCCGTATATGTAGATGGACTATCCGGATATATACCAAAAGGAAAAAGAAGGACAGGAATAGTTCATCATAAAATTTGGCTAGATAATAACAATATATATGATGACAACATAACAATAAACGAAGATAATTTAATCGGAGTATGTAAAGAATGCCATGAAGAGATACACCATATAGACAAAGCACATAGAAACGATGTAACCTTCGATGAAGAAGGAAATATAATAAAGAAGCTATAATAGATAAGACATATATTAATCCTTTCGATGCTACCTTTATTGGTAGCATAAAGTAGATAATTAATCTAGATAAGAGTTATCTACTTTATGGTGCTAATAAAAAGCACAGATAGACATATCGTTTATCAACATTCACCCCAAATTGAATGCCACTTTATAGGTGGCATAGAGTAGATATATAACGGCATTTATATTTTAGAGTATTCCTAAAATAAAATACTATCATGATAGTTATATCTATTCTATGGTGTCTATAAAGATGCCAGAGTTTTATTTCATTTTACTCTATTTAAAATGACATGCTGCTAGTGTAAGCAGCATAGAGGAGATAGAAGCTGATAATCTATCTTTTCTATGGTGCTTATATATAGCACTATTCTAGAAGATATAGATATCCCCCTTACTATTTATAGATACATATATCTTCTAGGATAAATAAAAGGGGATAGGGAGTAATACAGGGGGGATAGGAGCCAGAATCCGATACACTTAGGAAACCGGCGCACAGACATTCAAAAAATATGCAAGAGAGCATAATAGGGTGTGGTATTTTGAGGAAAAGGAAAACTTTTCAAAAAAAATCAAAAAAGAGGGAGTAAAATGAAAAAACTAGAAATTGAATATGTAGGGATAGATACAATAAAGCCTTACAAAAATAATGCTAAATTGCACCCCAGGGAGCAAATAGAGCAGATAAAGAAATCAATCGAGCAATTCGGAATGGATGATCCAATCGGAATATGGAGAGATGAAATAGTAGAAGGACATGGAAGATTAATAGCTTGTAAAGAACTAGGATTTACAGAAGTTCCAGTAATAAGACTAGATCACTTAACAGATGAAGAGAGGAAAGCCTATACATTAGCACATAACAAGCTAACAATGAATAGCGACTTTGATTTAGATATCCTAAATCAGGAATTAGCAACCTTCGATACAATCGATATGGGAGATTTCGGATTTGAATTAGATATCGATACAGAAGAGCCAGAAGTAATAGAAGATGACTTCGATGTAGATACAAATATCCCAGATAATCCAGTATCACAATTAGGAGATATCTATCAACTAGGCAATCATAGATTGATGTGTGGAGATAGCACCAAAGCCGAGGATGTCGAAAAACTAGTGGGGGGGGTGGAAATAGACTTAATAGTTACAGATCCACCTTACAATGTAGCATTAGGTGAATATGATACTCCGGAAATAGCGAAAATAAGAAAGCGCCGAACTGATGGATTGAAGATAAAAAACGATTATATGACTAATAACGATTTTTATGATTTCTTATATAATTCGTTTGAAAACGGATATAATCAATTAAAACCAGGAGGAGCCTATTATTGCTGGCATGCGACTACTTCACAAATGACATTCCAGAAGGCATTAGAGGATACAGGACTAATTCCTCATCAGGTATTAATATGGAATAAGAATAGCTTAGTAATGGGAAGGCAAGATTACCAATGGAAGCATGAGCCATGTTTTTATGGATGGAAAGAAGGAGCCGGACATTACTTCGTAGATGACAGGACACAAACAACAGTTATAGAAGATAAGAAGCCAGATATAAGAAAGATGAAAAAAGAAGAGATGATAACTCTTCTAGAAGATATATACTCAGATAAAATAAGTACAACTATAATAAACGAGAATAAACCAAGTTCAAGTGAATTACACCCTACAATGAAGCCAGTAAAATTAATAGCGAGATTAGTAAAGAATAGTTCAAGAATAGGAGAGAAAGTATTAGACTTATTCGGAGGTTCAGGAACTACATTAATTACATGCGAGCAACTAGATAGACAATGCTATATGATGGAATACGATCCACATTACTGCGATGCAATCATAAAGAGATGGGAATCATTCACAGGAGAGAAGGCAGTAAAGATAAATGGATAAGGAGATAAAACAATGCTTTATCCTATTAGACCAGTATCGATATAATCTTACAAAGCAACAAAAGAAAACATTCAAAGGACAAATATTAAAAGGAGATTATAACGGATTTAGAAAAGGTTTATTTAATGTAATAAAAAGAAAATTAATAGGAGATGTAAAATGAAAATAACTCTAACAGAAAAACAAAAGGATCAATTACGGAGTCTAGGTTTTAAGGAAGAAGAGATGACACCAGAAACCCTAGTCAATATAAAACTATACGAGCAAGCGCTACACGGGAATGTAAGCGCCATTAACTCAATTAGGACAACATTCACTTCAGATGATACAAAAGATGAGGATATCGAAGATATATCAAAAGAAGTAGAAAAAGAAGAGAAGAAAATAATAAAGCAACTAGAAGGATTAAGTAAAGAAGTATTAAACATTAATATGGAACTAATCCATAATGTAGCTTTTCAATCAGTACAATTAAGACATTTATCGAGTTATATAGCTATACACGGAGTTAAAGAGAAATATAAGAATGGTAACAATCAATGGGGATACAAAGACAGAACAGAAGTAAAGACATATAACAATATGATGAAGAGTTATCAAAGTTGCATGAAGCAATTAAACGATTTACTAACTAATAACTATGTAGGAACGATGAGCTTCGAAGATGATGATTTAAGCGACTAATGACATATATAGAAGAATACAATAGATGGATAGAAAAGAATCCAGATAAAGTATGTAATAAAATAAAAAAGATATATAAAAAACTAGAAGAAGATATCTCAAAAGAAAAAGAGGTGTCTTTTTTTAATGCAGCAACAGGAGAGACAGAGAATCATACATATATCTTTGATGAATATCTAGCTCATAGACCGATTAATTTCGCAGAGAAATACTGCAGACAATCGAAAGGCAAATGGAATGGAAAGATGTTAAAATTAGAACTATTTCAAAAAGCCATGATAGAGGCAGCATTCGGGTTTATAGATAAAGATACTAGAAAAAGAAAATATAGAAAGGTTATATTCTTCGTAGCAAGAAAGAATGGTAAATCAGTATTAGACAGCGCAATAGCAACATATATGTTAACAATGGATAACGAAGGGGGAGCAGAAGTTTACTCAGTAGCGAATAAAAGAGATCAATCTAAAATCGTGTGGGATGAAGCAAAGAGAATGATAAAGAAAAGCCCTCAATTATCCCCAGTAATAAGATGCTTAGTAGGAGGAATCTATTACGATAAAACAGATAGTTATTTTAGAGCGCTAGCCTCAGATAGTAATTCACTAGATGGACTTAACAGCCATTTAGTAATAGCCGATGAGGTACATGCATGGAAAGATAAAAACTTGCTAGATGTCATGTATGATAGTATGAGCGCCAGGGAGCAACCGATGCTATTAGAAACCAGTACAATGGGAACTATAAGGCAAAATGTATTTGATATCGAATACGAATATGCTAGCCAGGTAATAGATGGAACTATTGAAGATGAATCACTACTTCCGATAATCTATGAACTAGATAACGAAGAAGAGTGGATAAAAGAGGAATGTTGGTATAAAGCTAATCCAGCGCTAGGAGTAATTAAATCAATAAAAGATTTAAGAGATAAAGTAGAAAGAGCTAAGAATAATCCGATAGAGTTAGTCAATCTTTTATGTAAAGATTTCAATATAAGACAAAACAGCATAAATGCATGGCTAACATTTGATGAATTAAATAACGAAGCCAAATACAAAGAGTGGAAAAATACATATTGCATTGGAGGCGCAGATCTAAGTTCGACAACCGATTTAACATGCGCAACATTGCTAGGAGTAAAAGAAGGAAAAATCCTAGTCAAACAAATGTATTGGATACCAACTAATCTATTAGAAAAAAAAGTAACCGAGGACAAAATCCCTTATGATAAATGGCTAAAAAACGGCTTAATAAGACTAAGTGGAGATAGTAAGATAGACTATCACGATGTAACGAAATGGTTTTTAGAAGAAGTAGAGAAAAATGATTTAAGACCACTATGGATTGGATACGATAGCTGGAATGCGCAATTCTGGTGCGATGAAATGAAGTCATACGGATTTGATATGGTAGAAGTAAGACAGGGATTTAAGACCGAATCAGCACCATTAAAACAAATGCGAGCCGATTTAATGGATAAGAAGATAATCTATAACGATAATCCAATAACAAAATGGAATCTATCAAATGCAGCTATCAAGAAAGATGATAACGAGAATATAATGCTATCAAAAGAAAAAGCAAAGCAACGAATAGATGGAGTAGCAAGTCTAATGGATGCTTATGTCATATACATAAATAAACAACAAGAATATCTAAACTATATAAGTGAGGTGGTTTAAAAAATGGAAAAAAGAAGTTTGTTTAAAAGATTATTCGGAAGCGATACAGAAGCAACTAATCAGGAAAGATATACCGAATTCAAACTACTAGATGGCAATAAAGCAATATTTACACCATATAGGGGAGAATTTGATAAAGATCCAGATGTTCTTACTTGTATAGATGCAATAGCACGAAATGGCGCAAAGATGCACCCTAAACATTTAAGAGAAACAGAAGGAAAAATAGAATATATAAAAGGAAAAACTTACAGATTTATAGCAGAGCAACCTAACGAATTACAAAATGCTTACCAATTTTATTATCAAGTAATAGCAACATTGGAATTATATAATGAAGCATTTATATATATAAAGAGAGATAAAGATTTAAATATAGAAGGACTATATCCCCTAATTTATACCGAAGGAAAGTATTACGAATGGCAAGATAAATTATATCTAAAATTTAAATTCGGAAGAAATTCAGAAAAGTATGTTCCGATGGATAGTTGTATTCATCTTACAAGATTTCTAGGAGATGATGGATTATCAGGAGGAAGTATAAAGCCAATAATAAAGACTTTATCAATGAAACATATATTAGATGAAGGAATAATAAATGCTATAAGAACTACTTCTTCTATTAGAGGAATAGTAAAATCCACAAAGGCATTATTGAAGCCTGAAGATGTAAAGAAGATGCGAGATCAATTTGTTAGAGATTTCATAATAGATGGGGATAGGACAGGAGTAGGAGGATTAGATGCTACTACTGATTTTATTCCGGTTAATATAACACCGACAACAGCTTCAGAAGCACAAATAAAAGAAATCGATGACAAAGTATTATCATATTTCGGAGTCAATAAAAACATATTACAAAGTAGCTATAATGAAAACGAATGGAATGCATTCTATGAAAGTGTATTAGAGCCAATCGGAATTCAGATGACACTAGAATTTACAAATAAAATATTTACACCAATTCAAAAATTCTTCGGAAATAAAATAGTATTTGAAAGTAACAGATTACAATATGCTAGTAATAATACAAAGATAGAATTAATCAGATATGCTAGTAACATAATGACAGTTAACGAACAGAGAGAAGTATTTAACTTAGCACCGATAGATGGTGGAGATATTTTCTTAATAGATCAAAATCACGAAGCAAATGAAAATATAGGAGGAGGAACAGATGAAACAGAAGGAAATTAGAAAATTAGATATACAATTCAGAGCAGAAGATACAGAAGAAGATAAAATGGAAATAAAAGGATATGCTGCTGTATATGATAGTCCAGAAACTTATTCATATACAGAAGTAATAGCTAAGGGAGCATTTGATGAAGCCGATATGTCGGATGTAGTATTACGATATAACCACGATGACAGCTTTATGGTATTAGCAAGAACTAGAAACAAATCCCTTAATTTATCAGTAGATGATAACGGGTTATATATGGATGCCGTATTACAAAATGATATTACGGAACATAAAAACATATACAATGCTATTAAATCAGGATTAATAGATAAGCAATCATTCGCATTTACAGTTGAAGAGGATGATTACGATTACGATACAGATACAAGAACTATAAAAAAGATAGGAAAAGTATTCGATGTTTCTGTAGTGGATCAGCCATTCTATAATGATACAGATGTATCAATAGCAAGTAAGAATGATGACTTCCTAGAAAGAAGAGCAGAACTAAGAAAAGAACATGAAGAAGAACTAAAAGAAAAAGAAAGAAAAGCAACATTAGAAAAAGCAAAAGAAGAATTATTAAAAAAATTAGGTTAATACGATAAAGAAAAAAGACATGGAGTTGTCTTTTTTTGTTAGTGGAGACTAACTAAGTCGTTTAATAAATCCTGGAGAGGAATAATGGGAACTATCCCTTAAATAGCAAATACAAAAAGGAGGTTCTAGTAATGGAAGAGAAAAAGACTAGAAAGCAAGAAATCGAAGAGAGAAAAGCTGAAATAGCCGAAGAAGTAAAATCTACTGACAATCTAGAAACAATCGAGAAACTAAGTGAGGAAGTAGATGCTTTAAAAGAAGAAGAAACTCTAATCGATAATCAAGCAAAAGAAGAAATTACTGAAGAAAAAAAATTCGAAGTAAAAGAAGTTGTTAAGGAGGAAAGAAAAATGGAAAACAACAAAGAGTTAAGAAACTCAAAAGAATATATTAATGCTTATGCTGAATATCTAAAATCAACAATGGTTCCAGGATATGAAATGGATAACGAATCAAGAGCATTAGTAACAACAGGGGGATATGCAACAGGAAACAGCGCTGTAGTAGAGGTTCCAGATTTAGTAGAGGACAGAGTAAGAACAGCCTGGGAAAGAGATGAACTAGCAAGACTAGTTAAAAGAATTGCAGTAAAAGGAAACTATAAAGTTCAATTCGAAGTATCAGGATCAGATGCTACAATCCACCAAGAAGGAAACGGAGCAGTTAACGAAGAAGAATTAATATTAGGTATCGTAACATTAACTCCAAAATCTATTAAGAAATGGATAAGTGTATCAGATGAAGTATTAGATTTAAGAGGAGAAGCATTCCTAAATTATATCTATGATGAAATTGTATATAAAATTGCTAAGAAATGCGTAGATACATTAGTAGCTAAGATTGCTGCATTACCTCAATCATTAACAGCTAATAGCGATGGTATTTATGATAAAGTTTCTGCTGCAAAGATTACAGAAGCACCAGGATTAGCTACAATCGTAAATGCAGTATCAAAATTAAGCGATGAAGCTAACGATATTACAATCGTAATGAATAAAGAAACTTATGCAACATTCAAAGCAGCACAATTAGCAGCAAACTATGCACAAGATATCTTTGAAGGACATAGAGTAGTATTCAATAATACATTACCAGCTTACAGCTCAGCAAATGCAAATTCAGTATATGCAATCGTAGGAGACTTCGAAAACGGAGCATTATTCAACTTCCCTAACGGAGAAGGAGTAGAAATCAAATACGATGATAAAACTAAGATGGAATATGACTTAGTTCGTATTTTAGGAAGAGAATATGTAGGAATTGAAGCTGTAGCTGATAAATCATTTACATTAATAGCTAAACCAGGTATTAGTGGCTAATTAAAAGAAGGAGGAGACTATGTCAGAAGATATACTAAGTAAAGTAAAAAAAATACAGGGAATTACTCATGATGAATTCGATAACACGATATCAACATGGATAAGCGCTGCAAAATTAGATCTAAAAAGTGTCGGCATAGTCGAGACTTTAATCGATAATCCAGATAGTTTAATCGAGACAGCTATCATAACTTATGTATTAAGTTTTTTAGATGTAGTAAATAGCGAATTATATTCTAATTCCTATTATTTACAAAAAGATACATTACGACATATTTCTTCATATATAACAGCTGAGGTATAAGATGGAATATACGGAGATAATATATCTAATTAATAAAGTGGAAGGGAAGGATGAGATAGGTAATACTATCCCTTCTTCTTTTACACTAACAAAAAGATATGCGAAAAAGCAAAGTATAAGGACTAACGAGTTTTATAGCGCTGTAGAATCAGGAATAACTCCAAGTATAGAGTTTGTAATGAAGAGACTAGACTATGAAGGACAAAAAGAACTGAATTATAAAGATAAAAGATATTCAGTTATAAGGACAATAGATCCAAAAAATAAGTTCGATATAGTATTAGTATGCACTAGAAAAATCGGAGTAAACGGGGATAATATAAGTGGCTAAATACAATAGTATTATTGACATATCCGAGATACTAAATGATTACTCAGAAGAAGTTCAAGAAGGAATAAGTAAAACAGCACAGGAAGAGGCTAATAAAGGGAAAGCAGAATTAAAAATAGCAAGCCCTAAGAGAACTGGAGAATATAGTAGAGGATGGAGAGTAAATACAAAAAAAGGGAGAGGGTTTATAAGTTGCATTATACACAATGCAACTAATTATCAACTTACTCATTTACTAGAAAAACCTCACGCAAAAAGAAACGGAGGGATTACAACTCCAAAAGTTCATATAAAACCAGTTGAAGAGAGAATAGTCAGAGAGTATGAAAATCAAGTAGAAAAAATAATTAAAAACGGAGGATAATATGGAACATAAAGAAATATATGAATTATTACAAAACTTAGATATCCCAGTAGCATACGATCACTTTATAACGGATAAAGAGGTTAGTATCCCCTTTGTTGTATATAGAGAAACTAGTCCAGATACATTCAAAGCCGATGGAATAACTTACTATCGACCATATAATTTTGAAATAGAATTAGTTACAGAAAAGAAAGATGTCGAATTACAGAAAGAACTAGAAAGATTATTAACAGAAAACAATATCCCTTACGATATAAATAGCGATGTATGGGATGAAGAAGAAAAAATCTATCATAATTTTTATGAAATATAAGGAGGTAAATTATGGCAAATAAGGTTAAATTCGGATTAAGTGAAGTACATATAGCACCTATTACAGCAGTAAGTGATAGTGAATATACATACGGAACTATATTCAGTATTCCTGGAGCAGTAAATCTTACATTAGACATAGCAGGAGATACAGAAGATTTCTATGCAGATAATATTAAGTATTTTACTGAATCAGCAAATCAGGGATATACAGGATCATTAGAAATGGCTTTATTAAATGAGGACTTCAGAACTAAAATCTTAAACGAAATCAAAGATACAAACGGAGCATTAATAGAAGATGCTTCTAAGGGAACTAACGGCTTCGCATTAGGATTTCAAATTGATGGAGACCAAGCTAACAAGAGATACTGGTATTACAATGTAACAGCAAATAGACCAGCTAACAATGCAGGTACAATTGAATCAAGTAAGACACCACAAACAGAAACAATTGATATTACAGCAGCACCAAGAGCAACAGATAAACTAGTAAAAGTAGTTATGGAAAAAACTGATGATAATACAGCAGCATACAATAGCTTCTTTACAACAGTTTATGAATCTGAAATCTCAGGTTAATTAAATACTACTCATTTTATGAGTAGTAAAAAGGAACTATCAAAATCGATAGTTCTTTTTTAGTATTCATAAAGAAAAGGAAGTGAAATCATGGCAAGTAAAAATATAAAAGGTATTACTATCGAAATTGGAGGAGATACAAGTAAATTACAAAAATCACTAAATGCAGTAAATGCTCCAATAAGAAAAATAGATAAGGAACTAAAAGATTTAAATCAAGCATTAAAATTAGATCCGAAGAATACCGAACTATTAGCACAAAAACAAGATGCATTAGGAAGAAGCATAGCAGCAACCAAAGAAAAACTTAATCAACTAAAAGAAGCTCAAAGACAAATGGGAAATTATTCCAATTTAACAGATGAGCAAAAAGCTGCATATAGTAGATTAAGTCTAGAAATAACAAAGACAGAAGATGCATTAAAGAGCATGAATAGCGAAATGAAGGGAATGAATAGAATAGATTTCTCTTCATTAAAAGAAGGACTAAAAAAAGCCGGAGATGTAGCTTTATCAGTAGCCAAAGCAGTAGCAGCAGCCGTAGGAGCAGTAGCAGCAGCGATTACAAAAATAATGAAGGATGCTATTCAATCTTATGCCTCATACGAGCAAAATGTCGGAGGTGTAGAAACTCTATTCGGTAAAAGCGCCGACAAAGTAATCAAGAATGCGCAAAAAGCCTATAAGACAGCAGGAGTAAGCGCTAACCAATATATGGAAGGGGTTACTTCCTTCGCAGCAAGTCTATTACAATCGACAGCAGGAAATACCGACAAAGCTGCTGACATAGCAGACATGGCATTTAGAGACATGGCAGACAATGCGAATAAATTCGGTACTTCTATGGATAGCATACAACATGCATATCAGGGGTTCGCTAAACAAAATTATACAATGCTAGATAACCTTAAATTAGGATATGGTGGTACAAAAACCGAGATGGAGCGACTTCTAAAAGATGCGCAAAAAATAACAGGTGTAAAATACGATATTAAAAACTTAGCAGATGTATATACAGCTATAAATGTAATCCAGCAAAAATTAGGTGTAACAGGTACAACAGCAAAAGAAGCCGAAGAAACTATAACAGGATCAGCAGCAAGTATGAAAGCTGCATTTGATAACTTCCTAAACGGAAGTGGAGGAGTAGAAGATTTATCTAAGTCAATTTCTACATTCCTAAAAAATGTATTAAATGCACTAAAAAAACTAGCACCTGGAATTATAAAAGGATTAGTTGATCTATTTAAGACACTAGTTCCAGAACTAGCCAGCATGGTGGGAGAATTACTTCCTATCATAGTAGATGGCGCAAAGCAATTAATCCAGGGTTTAATAGAATTTATCAATAACGATAGCGAGCAATTTATCAACATGGCGATTGATGTACTAATGAATCTAGTAAATTTCATATTACAGAACCTACCATTACTATTAGAAGCCTCAATTAAAATGATAGCCGAATTAGCAAGAGGACTAGCGAAGGCAGCCCCAGATTTAATTCCGGCGATTGTCGATTGTCTAATATTAATGGTGGATACACTAATCGACAACTTAGATTTACTAATCGATGCAGCATTAGAATTAATCCTAGCATTAACAGAAGGAATATTTAAGGCACTTCCTAGACTAATAGAAAGACTTCCAGAGCTAATAATAAAATTAGTAGATAAACTAATCAAAGAAGCCCCTAAGATGATATTAGCAGCAGCCGAGTTAATAGCTAAATTAGGAGAAGGTTTATGGGAAGGACTAAAATCTATTACCGATATAGGTGTCAAATTAGTAGAAGGACTATGGGAAGGAATAAAATCCATGGGGGACTGGTTATGGGATAAATTAAAAGGATTTGGAGAAGGTATCCTAGATTTTCTAGGTGGTATATTTGGAATAGCTAGCCCCTCAAAAGAAATGAGATGGCAGGGAGAAATGCTAGGAGAAGGATTAGCACTAGGTATTGAAGATACAATCGGAGATGTCGAAAAAGCAATGAGTAATTTATCAAATAAAGTAGAAGCTTCAGTTAATCCAGTAATCAATCCAACAGCAAACAGCAATCCTTTATATATAACAATAGATAAGTTTATAAATAATCGAGGTACAGATGTACAACAACTAGCTGAGGAGCTAGAATTCTATCGAAAAAATAGCGCATTAGCAAAAGGTGGTGTATAAAATGAATGAAAATTATAAATGGAATGGAGTAACATTTAATAGCAAAGGAATAATAATAGAAGATACACCAGTAATGCCAAAAGCAAAAAAGAGATTTACTCAATACACAATTCCAGGAGCAAACGGATTTAAAACTATCGACAATAAAACATACGAAGCTATCCCTTTTACTTTAAAATGTCATTATAAAGAAGGGATAGGAAATAGAGAAGAAATAGCAGCATGGTTAGATGGATACGGAACATTACAAATAGATGATGAAAAAGAATATACAGGATATATATCTAATACAATACCATTCGAAAAAGTAGTAAGTTTTAAAAAATTCCCGGTTCAATTTATGTTACAACCAATAGCAAAAGCCGTAAATGCAACAACAATAAATATGACAACCCCAGGAACATTTCAAAGTGATACATATACAAATGCTTATCCAATAATCAAAGTAACAGGAACAGGAAATATAACAATTGGATTAAATGGTACACAATTCACGATATACAGCGCTAGTGGGGAATATATATTAGATTGCGAAGCAAAAGTAATAACTAAGAACGGATTTAATGAATCAGCAAATATGAGTGGAGGTTTCCCAGTGGTAAAGAATGGAAGTAATCAATTAACAATAACAGGATCAGTAACGGCTTTAACTATCGAATACAAGAAATCTTATTTATAGGAGGAAGCCATGATATTATACGAAAAAGGCACAACTGATTTTACAAGAAACGGATTAGGATATATAAATGATGTATTAAGCGCCGAAATAACAGATGAACTAAACGGAGAATATACATTAGTATTTAAATATCCTACTTCCGGAATAATGAGCGAAGAATTACTAGAAGGAAGAATAGTCAAATGTAAAGTATCAGATAGAACGATGCAATGCTTTATTATCAAGAACATAGTAAAGACATACGATGAAATGACAATTACATGCTATCATCTTTTCTATTTATTACTAGATGACTTAGCAGAAGATATATATCCTCAGAATTTAAGCCCTAAGCCTTTCTTTGATTGGATACTAGCAAGAGCTAATTATCAACTACCATTTACAACAACAAGCGATGTATCAACACAAAGAACAGGAAGATATGTAAGAAAGAACTTAGTAGAGATAATCTTAGGACAAGAAGAAAACTCTATGATTAATCTATTCGGAATAGAAATAAAAAGAAATAATTTCAATATAGCCTTAAATTCACGAATAGGAGCCGATAGAGGAGAGAAACTTATCTATGGGAAGAATATAACAGGAATAAACATAACAACCGATGCAACAGGCATTTATACACGAATAATGCCAATTGGATACGATGGATTAATGCTACCGGAGAAATTTATAGATGCCGATAATATTAATGACTATCCTTATCCTAAAATCGGAATATTTGAATTCTCAGATATTAAATACGATCCAGATCCAGAAAGAGAAGGATCATATCATACATTAGAAGAAGCATACGATGCCTTACGAGAAGCAGTAGAGCTATTATATGAAAACGGAATAAATCTTCCTCAAATAAATATAAAAGTTGACTGGCTAGAATTAAGTAAGACAGAAGAATATAAACAATATAGCACACTAGAAAGAGTAGAATTAGGAGATACAATACATGCTGAAATATTCGGCATGAATTATACAACGAGAGTAATAAAGACAATATATAATCCACTAACGGATTTAATAGAGAGCTTCGAGATAGGTACATTCCAACCTACATTCGCAACTCAAATGAATAAATACGATATAGAAATACAGAATATCAATCCAGCAAGTATATTAGAAGAAGCTCAGGACAATGCAACAAGTTTAATAACACAGGCGATGGGTGGATATGTATATAAGACAAATAACGAACTATATATTATGGATAATCCAGATCCAAATCAAGCTGTAAGAGTATGGAGATGGAATATAAACGGATTAGGATATAGTTCAACAGGAATAAACGGCACTTACGGATTAGCAATGACAATGGATGGAGCAATAGTAGCCGACTTCATATCAACTGGAGTATTAAATACTTCCGTTATTCAGGGATATGATAGTCTAACAACTCAGGTGGCGAATAATACAGGACAGATATCAATACTTACTCAATCCGTAGGAGAATTAAATAGTAAGATACAGGACATAGCAGATATAACTACAAGCGCAGAAAGTACTTATGCAATTATCAATTTAACGAATGTAAATGAATCACAACCTATCATGATAAAGATACACCCAACAAGAGATAATATTTCTTTTTTATATCCTAGAAATAATCTTTATCCAAAGAATGATTTATATAGTCCACAAAGGACAATACAATTTAAAAATACAAGTACAAACGAAATATTTTTATATGAATTACAAGATGATCTACTATTTTATGATGAGGATCATTACGATGAATTCTATTTTGATTACGATAGCGAAATAGTACAAATAACAAAGCGCTGTAAGTACAATGCCGATGGAAGCGTTTCATTACTAAGCGCCGAAGAATACGAAACTTATACATTCCCTACACCAGAAGAGTTTTATTTAACAACAGGAAATTACGAAATTAGATTACTAGGATACAATTACGGATATATCATGGTAAGAGCGATGGCAAGTAATATATATACTAGCCAATTCGCAACACGAAGCGAGTTATCACAAACGGCAAGTAATATACGGACTGAAGTATCAGGAGAATATGCTACTAAAAACGAACTTCAGACAGTGGATAGTAGAATAACACAAACGGCAACAGAAATTACGAGCCAAGTATCACAAACTTACGAAACTAAATCAGATGCAGAAGATAGCTATACTAGATTAAATTCTACAATAGCACAAACAGCCGATGCGATTAATTTAGAGGTTTCTAGAAAAGTTGGAGATAACGAAGTAATATCAAAGATTAATTTATCGACAGAATCAGCAAAAATACAAGCGCCAAAAGTAGATGTTGAAGGAGTACTTACGGTTATCAATAACGATACAAGTACAACGATAGATGGTAATAGGATAACTTCAGGAACTATTACAGCTAGCCAAGTAAATAGTTCAATCATAACAACGAGCAACTTCTCAGCGCAGAATATAAATGCAAATAAGATAACTTCAGGAACTCTAACAAGTAGAGCAATCAATAATGGTTCCGGAACATTCTCAGTTACAACAGGAGGATATCTAACAGCTGTAAGTGGAAAGTTCGGATCATGGACTATAAATGGAACTGGAATATATAGCAATAATGCTAGAATATATCCGGACTATTTAGGATTTAAAATCGGAGGCACCGGAGCTTGGAGTTCAGAAGCATGGTGGAGAGTAGCGCAGACTTCCGATAGAAAAGCAAAAAAGGATATAAACGAATTAAATGATAAATATAATAAATTCTTTGATGAATTAAAACCGGTTTCATTCAAATGGAAAGGGAAAGAAAATACAAAAGAACATATAGGATTTATAGCGCAAGATATCCAGGAAGCAGAAAAAGACAATGATCTAGAATTAGACATAGTATATAAAAGTGAATCAAGCGACTATTTAAATCTAGATAAAAAGGAAATAATAGCATTAAATACATGGCAAATACAAATGCTAAAAAAAGAAATAAAAGAACTTAAAGAAGAAATAGAAAAACTCAAAGGAGGTAAATAATGGGAATATGTAAAAAAGTAAAAAGAACCGACTTAAAATGGTATCAAAAACTTTGGAATATCCTAACAGGACATAGTGATAGAAACTATGGATATGTAGAGGTTAAGGAGGTAAAACAATGCAAAAAATAAACTTTCAAAATCTACCAAGTACAACAACACCGATAAATGCAACAAACTTAAATGCAATACAAACAAATGTCGAGGATGTATTTAATGGAAATGTATCAATGGGAAATATAACAGCAACAGGAATGACAATTAATTCTCCAAATAATGTACATGGATCTATAACAATAAATTCAGGAAACACAAATGAAAGTTCAATAAGATATAAAAATCAAGCACAAAATAAAGAGTATATCGTAGGTTATGGGACATATTCGCATGACGGATTCGGTATATATAGTGTAGAAACCGATAAAAATGTATTTAAGACTGATAAATACGGCAACACAAATATTACTGGAAACTTAGATGTAGGAGGGTTACTAACATTTGGGGATGGACATAGAATATGGGTTGGAACAGAGGTTTTAGTTTTTTCAAATGGAGAAGCAACATGGGATATAACAGCATTTGGATTACAAAGCCACCCTTTATGCTTAGTATTAACTTGTAACAATACTAATTTAGCAATGCAATATGATTATGATAATAGTTCAGCAACTGCTGTAAAAATAAGATTAAGTAATACATGGAATGGTGCTATTAGATTTTCTTATGTAATGACAACTTAATAGGAGATTGTATGACAAATGAAGAAATAATAAAATTAGCAATAGAATATATACATAAACATAGTATCAAACTAAATGATGGAAATAAATATGATGATTTTGTAAGAACCATAGATATTCTAAAATTACTGGAGGTTAATAATGATTAAAACAATACTGGTATTTTTATTAGGTACACTAATAGGAATGATACTAACAAGTTGCTTAGCAATAGCAAAGGAAAGTGATAAAAATGAAGAAAATAAAAAAAATAAGTAAATATGTAGTAAACGGATTAAATATGATAAATGCTTTAATATTAGCATTAAGTCCAATATGGGGATGGAATCTAGATAATATAAGTAAGACAATAATAGCTATAACAGGTGTAATAAGTTTATATCTAGTATCCGGAAAACTATTCGAACTAAAAGAAGAAGAAAAATAGAGGAGGTATCACAAAATGAGTGAAGATTTAATCAAAGAAAAGTTTGATAATCACGAAGAAAGAATTACTTCATTAGAGCATAGTACAAAAGTACTAGAAACGATGAATTATAGATTAGGACAAATGGAAACTACTATAAAAACAATAAATACTAAATTAGATAGCAAAGAATCAGAAAAAGGCAAGAAGTGGGATAAACTTATCGATTATCTTTTCTATTTTGTGATAGCAGTAATATTAGGATATGTAGCCTACAAACTAGGTATAAAAAAATAGGAGGATCTAATGTCTAAGGTTTTTACAAGTAAGCAATTTATAGATAAATTAAAATGGCTTACAACTATTCCCAATATATACCACTCAGGAACAGGATGGAGTACATTAAAAAACGGCAAATGGCAATTTGACTGCGTTGTATCAGTAAAATGTATTCTATGGGGATTTACAGGAGATAAAAACAAATTCAGAGGTGGCACGATATACAAGTCAAATGGAGTTCCAGATTTCCCATGTAATGCAGTAAACGAAATATGTACAGAAGTTAGCCAAAATTTCTCTAATCTAACACCAGGAGAATATTTATGTATGAAGGGAACGAAATACAATCATACAGGAATCTATTTAGGAGATGGAAAAGTATTCGAGGATACAACAGGATGGGGAGTAAATAGAGCAATAATAAGCGACATAGATAAGAATGGAACGAGATCATATAAAGGAATAAAAAATTTAAAATGGACTTATCATGGAAAGCTTAAATATATAGACTATTCAGATGAACCAGAACCAACACCGACACCAACAAAAGATATATATTATCAAACATACGATAATAAAAAGAACTACTGGCTTCCAAAAGTAAAAGTTGGATCAAACGATTATGCAGGTAATCTAGGGAATCCACAAAGTGGACTAAGATGCGATGATTTAGAATATAGAGCGCATGACAAAGTAAAAAAGAAATGGCTTCCATGGGTTAAAGGCAATAGAGACTATGCCGGTAATCTAGGAAACGATATGGATGCAATCCAGATAAAAAATAAAACATATAGAGTATATGATAATGTAAAGAGAAAATGGCTTCCATGGGTTACAGGAACTAGCGATTATGCAGGAAACTATGGAAACTCAATAGGTGGAGTACAGATAAAATAGACTAGGAGAAATCCTAGTCTTTTTTTGTTGACAAAAAATATAAACTATATATAATAACTCAAATTGAGGGGGATACATGGAATTTAGAATGAATAAGAATAAATATAATCTAATTATAAATAGCATTATATTTAACGAACCTAAGCAAGAAAAAGAGATATTCGATTTACTAGTAAGAGGATACTCAGTTATAGAAATCGGATATAAACTAGGCATGTGCGAAAGGACAGTTTATAGAAGGAAGAAAGAATTAAAAAAGAAATTACTCAATCTTTTTTAATTTTTTTGTCATAATACTGACAAAAGTATGACAATATCATGACAAGTTTAAAAAATAACATATTGATTTATATATAAATATCCATATTATAAAGACCACCAGCGCAAAAATAAGAACTAAAAATGATAGTTTTATTACAGCTGAAATTGATAGTATAAAGATGGTGGTTAGATATGAAGGAAGATTTATCAATCAAACAACTATATGATGATTTTATAATCAAAGTAACATTAACAGAAAACGAGAGAGATATCCTAGATAGATATATAAAGGGAGATACATATATAAATATGTCTATGGATACTCAGCAGAGTTATAGTAGCATATCCAGGATAATATCAGATCTAAAAAAGAAATACGAAATATATAAACAATTAGAAATAACAAAATTGATATTACTTCAAAGAAAAAGATGACATAAACTAGATAGTTTATGTCTTTTTTATTTTGTCATAATTAAGATGGAAGGAGAAAGACTGATATTATTTTAAAAAAATAATTAGGTGCTTTCTCCTTTTCATTTAGGAGGAAATATGTATAACAATCCGTATTATAATCCTCAATTAAGTATTGATAGGATTAATAATCAAATAGCTGAATTAGAGAAGATGAGAACTCAAATGCAGCAACCACCGGCACAGCCGACAAATTTAACTCAAAACTTCCAGATTGCGCCAGTAAATCACGAAGCGATTAGATATGCCAATTCTATGGAAGAAGTATCAAAGTATATGGTTATAGGAGATACCCCATTCTTTAGTAAAGATCTAAGTGTCGTATGGATAAAAAACAATAAGGGAGAAATAAAAACATACGAGCTTAATGAAATAGTAGCAAAAGATGATAAAGACATAAAGATAGAATTTCTAATGACACAAATAGAAGAGTTAAAGAAAGGACTAAAAGAAAATGAATCCAAAGCAATTATTAATGAATCAACTACAAAACCAATTAAAAGCGAAGAATCCGATGATGTATCAACAATTCCAACAATTACAAAAAAATCAAAATGAACCTAAAAAAATAATAAGCGAAATGACTAGTAAATATACACCAGAGCAGATTAATAGTTTTATAGATTTCGCTAACGGGTTCGGAATATCAAAAGAAGAATTGACTAACTTCGGTATTAAAGCAAAATAGCTTTGATATAAAATCATAGAAAGGAGGACATTATGAACGGAAATAATTCAGGAATAGTTCCTACAATTGATTTAGCTACAAATGGAAATAACAATGGTTTTTATCCGTATCCAGTATATCCCATGATGGGTGGATCCGGATTTGGTGGCAATAATGGGTTCCTAGGTGGCGATGGCTGGATTATCCTACTTTTATTACTAGCATTCTCAGGAAACTGGGGTGGCAATGGTAACGGAGGTTTCTTCGGAGGAAACAGCTTCGATAACGGATATGCATGGCTATCAAACGGACAAAAAGATATCATGAATAATACTAATAACGGATTTGATACATTACATTTAAGCAATCAATTAGAAGGTACTAGGGATGGTATTAATGCACTATCTAATCAATTATGTAATTGCTGCAGCGATATTAATAGTAATATAGCAAACGGCTTTTATACGAGCGAAGTAGCAGCATGTAACAGACAAATAGCAGGAATGAATCAAGACTTTTCTAATCAACTATCTACACTACAAGCATTTAATAGCTTAGGAACTCAATTATCAAATTGCTGCTGCGAGAATAGACTAGGAATAGCCAACTTAAATTCAACTATTTTAAGTGAAAATTGCGCTGACAGAGCAGCATTAGCTGAAGGAATAAGAGATATTATAACTAATCAAACAAGTAATACTCAAAGAATTTTAGATCAATTATGCAATGATAAGATAGATGCTAAAAATGAAAAGATAGCAGATTTAGAAAGACAATTAACAATGGCAGATTTAAAAGCTAGTCAAACAGCACAAACAGCAACATTAAGATTAGGACAAGAAGCCGAAGTGGATGCTTTATATAATAGACTAAGCAGCTGCCCTGTTCCAACAACCCCAGTATATGGAAGAACTCCAATATTTACATGCCCTAATAACAACGGATGTGGATGTAATGGATACGGATACGGAACTAATATAATTTAATAGCATAGAATCGAATACGATAACCTAAATATAGGAACTTGCTAACATAGGGATAGAAAGTTCTATCCCTATTTTTTTTATAAGAAAGGAGATAATAATATGATACAAGCTTTACAAGTAACACCAGAAATTCTAACTTCTAATACAGATAATATAAACTTTGATGTGGTAGATATAAGAGGAAGGAATGCTAACTGCTGTGGATGGCTACAATACATGCCAGGAGGTAGCGATTTTACTATCATAGGAGGTGGATTATTTGAAATATCTTTTAATGCAAATGTAACAAGCGATACGGATGGGTTCGTAGCCCTAGCATTAAAAACAGCAACCGGAACAGATGTAGAAGGAACGGAAATGGATACAGAAGTAATAACACCAGGAAATTATAGTAATATATCATTTACAAAAATATTAAGAGTATGCCCAAGAGTAAACACTACAATAGCTGTAGGATCACTTCCAGCAACTATTACGGGAACTACTACACCAACAAATGAAGTAACACAAATTCCAGTTGTAAAAGATGCTAATTTAATTATCAGAAAACTAGCATGAATCAAATAGACTATTTATCATTAATATTACAATTAATAAGTGTAGAAATATTATTCAAAGATTACAATAATAGCGATTTGATGCAAGAATTACATACACAGGATGAGAAATATTTAAAAAAAATAATAAATCAGAACGAAGAAATTTTAAGAATCCTAAGAGAGGAGGAAAAAATATGGAAGATAGAATGATAGAAAAAGTAGAAGAACCTATCAAACAAATATTAGATCAGGGAATAGATCTAAACAATGTAGAATATCTATATAAACTAAGTAAAATAAAACACATGGCAAAGGAGGATAAAGAAATGAATATGGAATATGGGAATTATCCTAGTTACAACGGAAGGAGACCAGGATATGATACTTACGGAAGAGGTAGCTATGGAAATTACGGAAACTATGGAGAAGGTTCATACGGAAGAAGAGGACAAGATAGTAGATACCGAGGCGATGATGAACTAGATAGAATGTCAATGGAATATGGAAGATACCAAGAAAACAGAAGAAGATACGGAGCAGGACAAGAAACAGATAAATCATTCCATTATATGATTAAATCACTAGAAGATTTTATCCAAGTATTATATGAAGAAGCAGATAACGAAATGCAAAAGCAACAACTAAGAGAAACATTACAAAGAAGTATGATGTAAAATGTATCGATTTTATAATGCAAATGCAGCTAATAAATTCGAGGATGACTGTGTAATCAGAGCAATATCATGCGCAACAGGGAAATCATGGGACTATGTATATGATTATCTAAGCGACATAGCGCAATACGAGGGAACTCTATTCGATAAAAGAGAGTTTGTAATAAAATACTTGGATAGGACATTTAGGCGCTTAGAAGGCATTTATGGCACGATAGGAGAGGTATCCGGAATGTATCCGAATAATACTCTTCTAATTACTACAAGAGGACATATAGTATGTAGTAAAAATGGAGTAGTATATGATACATTCGATCCAAGAGAAAAAGAAGCAGAATATATATGGCTAGTAAGCTAATATTCTGCTTTTTATTTGACATTTACAAATAAATGATTATAATATCCCTTTTTTAGAAAGGGGGAAAGAAGAAGTGGGATACATGATAACTTATCAGAAAGCCAATGGAGATATATTACTAAGACCACGAAAAGCAATTTACAATATGAAAATAGGAGATACAACTTCTATGGGATGGACGATATTAAATATTCATTATTTATATGAAGGAAACTACTACACATATTTAGATTATTGTAAAGTAATAAGAGGACAAGTAATCCATAAAAAAAGACAAAAGAAATTACTAAAATTCATAATTAGACAACTTAACAAATTAGTATAAAGACTATCAATAGACACCTCAAATGTAAAATAATAAAATTATTGCAAAAATATATTGCAATAAAAAAAAGAGTATAGTATATTGAAAATGTAAGGTAGATAGAAAAGTATCGGCCATTAGTCTTTATAGAGTGAACTTAACATAATATATATTATTATGTAGTTATAAAGACTAGGCTGAAAAGCCTAGTCTTTTTCTATATATCTTACAGAAAGGAGATATATGAGAAGAAAGGATGTAAAGTATCCAGGAATAGTTGCTGAGATGGCAAGATACGGAGATACAAATATAGACTTAGCGAAAAAAATAGGAATAAGTAGAGAAGCATTAAGACTTAAGATAATCGGCAAGAATCAATGGACAATTGAAGAAATAGAAAAAATATGTAAGATCTACAAAAAAGATTATTACGAATTATTTAAAGGAGAATAAAATGAAAAATTATCAATTTGAGGTATTGGATGAAGAAATAAATAGAAATAAAGCAGAGGCAATATTAAGGGATACAAAACAAAAATATATAACTGAAAAGAAAACAAAAAAATATAAATTAAAAAAATGGGTTTATGTAACTTTATGGACTTTATTCGTAGGATTTATAGCGATATCAATCTATCAATTAATAACAATAAAGACATATCATACTACACCAGCAGGAACTTATCAATGTATCGGAAAATTTATAAAAGTATGTAACGGAAGCGAAGAAGTAGCTGATTATCTAGGTGTCTAATGGATGAAGGATATATCAAGATATATAGAAAGATAAGGAACTGGCAATGGTATAGAGATAGTAATACTTTACATGTATTTATGGATCTACTTTTAGAGGCTAATTATGAGGATAGTAAAGTAGGTTTACAGGAGATAAAAAGAGGACAAATTCTTACTAGTCTAAAAAGAATATCAGAGAATACAGGACTATCATTCCAGAATATAAGAACTGCTTTATCAAAACTTGAAAAAAGTGGAGAAATCAACAAACAAACAACAAACAAATACACAATAATATCAATAAATAAATACAATGACTATCAAGAAACTAACAAACAACTAACAAACAATCAACAAACAACTAACAACATAAAAGAATATAAAGAAGAAAAAGAATATATAAATATAAAAGAAAAAATATATAAAAAAGAAAAGTTCGGATCATTTGAAAATGTATTACTAACGAAAGAGGAATATAACAAACTAAAAGAAAGATATCCAGATTATCAGGAGAAGATAGAAAATCTATCGAGTTATATAGCAAGTAAAGGAGCTAAATATAAAAGCCACTATGCAACGATAATAAACTGGAGTAAGAAAGATGATAAGAACATACCGGAATGGTTTAATAAAAAACCAGCAGAAAGGATTAGAACGGAAGATGAAGAGCGACAACTACAAGAACTTATTAGAGGTAATCAAAGATAGAAAGCCTTGATAAT
>Ga0247609_10001211_pt1 | contig 31841 bp, 60 predicted proteins | sample 172DNAGHGlowgp2_FD_193487 | JGI IMG/M metagenome (GOLD analysis project Ga0247609, IMG submission 193487) | Sheep rumen microbial communities from Palmerston North, Manawatu-Wanganui, New Zealand - 1728 DNA GHGlow gp2 | ecosystem: Host-associated > Mammals > Digestive system > Stomach > Rumen ... | reverse complement strand
AATTTAACAAGTCTGGTCAAATAATATATAATTACCTAAAATAAAAACATATATATCGACATATATAAATGGCACAGAAAATAAATCAAAAACAATTTGTTAATATTGTCAAAGAAGCAATAACCAAAACACTTAAAGAAAGCGGTTTCAATGGATATGATATGCAGCCACAGACACCTATGACCAAGCAACAGCAGATAGATGCCTCATGGCAAGAGTTTAACGACAATAATAAAAAAAGATTGGCACAGCAACAGCAAGATGCCAAAGTAGGCTCATATCTTGATAGCAACATTAACGCAGATGATTTAAAAGGACAACTTGGTATGGATGCAATGTCAAACGATAAAGACGTAGCAGATATAGCACAAATGACAAAAGGAACGCCAAGACAAACAGGACAAAGATATGATAATTACTTAAAACGGAAATATATGGAATCGAAAAAACGAAAATTCAATATGACCGAAAGCCAACTTAATAAACTCATTAAGGAGTGTATTGCAGAAGTATTGAAAGAATCACACATTCCTTCATATGAAGAACCTGTATTCATTGGCTGTAGTTCACCTAATGATGCAGATGTAAGTGTTGAAATTGGTTACAATGATTATTCATCATCATTGTTTTATGTTGGCGAATGTGGAACAGATGGTTATGCAGCATTAGCTGCTGTAGTGGAATACCTTGTTGAAAATGGTATTATTGACCATTACGCATATAGTGAAGAAGATTTGGAGGCATATGCCATAGAAGATTTTATCGAAGTAGAGGGTTATTATCTACCAAGTTGGGAGATACATATGCATCAGTTAATTGACAATCATGGTGGTAGAAGACGTTGAATTTCTCTCTATGATTATACCGATACAAAAAAGGCTTGGAAATAAAATCCGAGCCTTTTTCATTTTATTCATTAGCAATTTCTTCTGATTCAATCACTTCACTTCCAGTTCCCTCTTCATTATTATTAGGCGGCGTAAACGGTCTTTCATATTTCTCAGAACTAACCTTTGTATAACCCGCAATACCAAATAATGCAGAAACAGACGTAATGTATGCAGCCATACCCATTAAGTCTGTAGCAATCGTATGCATGTAAATCGCCTCAATCGTTAAAGATACTAACGGCACTAATAATAATAAACAACCTATTATTACTATTATGATTACAAATAAATTCTTAACACTGTAACCGGTATTGTTCTTCGCAAATTTTAAAAATAAATTCATTATACTACATAAATCCTATATAGTATAAATATTGCTATGAACCATATTCATGTTCTACAGAAGTTTCAATATTTTCCGGAACATAGTATTTAATGGATTTACCGTTGGCAACCTCATTCCTTATAAACGTTGATGATAAACCAACATCCGGAATACCCTCAATTAATTCTATACCTTTTATATCAATATCACCGAAGTTCCTATATAACTCATCAACATACATCCTACAGTCAATACCATTGCGAGGACATACCATTATCCTAAAATTAGATAAAATGTATTCAACATTCTTGAACTCACTTAACCCAACAAGATTATCAGCACCAATAATAAGAACGAACTCTATCTTATCATATTTTTTCTTGAAATACTCCAAGGTCTGATACGTATATGACGGCTTTGGTAATTCATCCTCAATAGACGATATCATAAGCCTATCGTCATTAATAGTGGCAGAAACACATAAACTAATACGTGTATTGAATTTCGCCAAATGGGTATGCTTTTTGAAATGAGAGTCAGGACTTACAACCAAAATAATGTCATCAAGACCATAATGCCCCAATATGTAATTACACATCATTAAATGACCATTATGTATGGGATTAAATGTACCACAAAATAAACCAACCTTTTTCATGTTAATTCATTTTTTATCATATTCTGTTTTATTATCTCTATTCTTACCAATATGGTAGCCATCACAAAATAAACATTTATAATAACTAAAATGTGTATTATGCTTTTTACCCATCTTGTCAGCAGACTTCCTTGCTGTTTCAATGGTGTTATACATAACCTTTGGTTTACCTGTATGCTGATTAATATGACTGTTTATCGAAAAAGCACCCCAAGCATTTCTCGTTATAAAGAAATTCCTAAACCATACTTTACGCCTAACTTGGTCTTTAAACCATATCTTAAAGTTTCGCCATTTAATCTTATCTAAATTTAAAATCATACTAATTCATTCGTAATAATTTCCAAGTCTTATTCTCGAAATCAATTATCCATTCACGTCCGGCAAGACATAACCATGAACTCGGATTCGTAGATACAAATATGTTGCCATTGTCATTGATGTGGAACACATAATCATCGCCACATTCGTGACCAAGCATTTCATTAATCTTGGCAATTTCATTAGCAGTAGGTTCATATTCACGATAACCTTTTTGCAAAAATACAAGCCAATCATCACACAACATAAAGTTCTTTTCGAAATCTTCCCTTGTCCTTGCAAAATACTCACCATCCGGATTATTGTATTCCGTCTTATATAAACAAAGACCCCTTTGCCATTCACCATTATCCTTAAACATAAAATTATCAGTAATTAATGTATAAGGATTCATTGACTTAATATGTATATATATTTCACCTTTTTCCATTTACTTCATTCCTTTCCTTTAATTTGTTTTTATATTCAATATATTCTTCAGGAGAAACATCTGCATAACCAACTATTCTTACAGTAGGAACATGCTCATGAGTATCACCCTCACCCAAACAATATACATGATAGCAGTCATCAAAACTATCGACCTCAATTCCACGTACTTTAGTTTCTTCAACACTTATTGGTGGCATACAAACAATACCTGTAGATACATTGTTTGGCCCATTAATCCATTTAATAATGTCACCCTGCTTGTAATCATATTTACTTGCTATATGACCCTTGTATTCTTTTGTAACCTCATGAACCATTACAACAGAACTATCAATGAACTTGTATTGACGGGTACATTCCCAATCATCATTTACAGGCAATGAATTGTCAATTACATACTCATTAGTAATAAACATCTTGTAAGAACTGTCGGCCTCACATAAATCTTTAATTACCGCTTCAACCTTTTCATAGGTACTGTAATAACCCATAAAAGACTTAAAAAGCATTTCATCCTCGTCAATGTCAGCATAGTCATATACTGACTCTAATTCAATTATTGTGTTCATCTTATTATAATCTTGTAATTTCCATAATTAATGGGGCAAGCTCATTACTCCTATTAACAATTTCTTCATTATTGAAATACGCCTTTGAGCCGACACTTTCTGTTAATTTTATTCCGCTATTAAGGTATACAGCCTTTTTATCATTGAATGGACGATTTTTACAGCGTGAGTTATTATTTCGTGTAAGTGGTGTAAGATTACCAATTGTGTGTTGTAAAAGGTCTTTCGATGAAAATTCATTTTGTGATTTAATGTGTTCTATAGTCATATCATTAAAGTCAGTGTAGACATATTGTTCGATACCACTATTAACATATTTGTTTAAGTTATGGAATAAGTATTTTAGCACTTGCATCCTAGAACCTAAACGCCTATAAACCGGAATTTTAGATACTCTTTCTATAAGGTCACTTTCAGTCAAATAGCCATAACATAGTGCCTTGTTTGTTTCACCAGACATGTAACGTTTAAACGTCTGATATAAATGTTCATTACACCCATTCAAAGTTAGGATGTTTCCCATTACATTAAGCATAGTCTTTTCCGAATGGTTAGTAGAATTTGGCGCGAACATTCTTCTTACGATAATTTTCATTACACCATTTAATATTTGATATTTATCTTCATTGTCAATGTTGTAATTAGAATATTTGTCAGTAAATAAATCTATCATCGTAATCGTAATTGTTATTTCATCCGGCGTTAATGAAAGCAGACGATTAATCTTATGCGAAGGTGCAAACTCACTTAAACGCTTATGACTAACTTCAGACATAAATTTACTGAAACGGTCAATACAGTCAATCAATTCAGAAATGTTACTAAAATGGTCATTCTTTTCAGTACCCTTTAATGCCGATTTAGTGATTTTTTCAATTTCCTTTTGTGTTTGAGACGGAGTTAAATATGTGTCTTTTAAATAATAAAGAAAAAGACGGTAAAAGTCAGTGTACTCTTTTGACGGAATACGAGACATTGCACCATCAAATTTAGTCTTGACGTGAATGAACTCATCACGACTGTCAGTATATAAATCAATTAAACCACAAATAAAAGAGGAAATTACATTTCCTTTTGCTACATTAATACCAGAAGCGTTCTTTCTACCAAACAAACGCCTTGCTTCATTTTTTGTTGTTGCACGTTCTTCTGCCATTACTACATTTTCAATGCCTTTTGTAAAAAGTAAAAACGGATAATCAGGACATTGTTCTGTGCGCATGTGTATGTAATTATAACAGTTACGATACATTTTGTTAACAAGATTGTTTTTAAACATATATCCACTCTTGAACACAGAATCACTGTTATTGAGAATATCAGTAAGGCAATTGTTATCTTCGTTTTGCAAAATCATAATACATTCATTGTTAGAATTAAAAATACATTCTTCAATTCTACGAATAATGTCATTATAATATAAGTTCTCTTCAAAATTGTGCTTGATATAATCACGAAGAGCAATTAATAGTATTAAAATTGTAGTTAAACGTTGATTACCATCAAATATCTTAGTAAATGGAGAATTTGCTTCTTGGTGACTAAGAAATGTTGATAAATATATTTCTTTAGGGGATTTAGACGCTATTTGTTCTTCAATGTCTTCCATCAATTCTTTGAACTGCTGAGTCCCCCATTCATAACCGCGCTGTTCATTTTCTTCAATTACTAAACGTTCAGCATTTTGACGTTTCCAACCAATTGTGTTGAAAATTTCTGTGATTTTTTTCTGTTGTTGTACTTCCATAAGTATTTTTTCATTTTAAAATAATTTCAAATGCAAAATTACTCATTTTTGCCAAAATAGCCAAATCTTTTTAGTTAAAGAAACTTAAATTTACATATTTAGTACATTTGTTTAATATATGTCATATAAAGTCCAATGGGTCAAATTTCCATTCAAAGCCCTTGTAGTTATTTTTTAAACCGCGACAACAAAGAGAAATCTTATATCCAAGTTTAGTGTCACCCATGAAACGTCCTGCTTCACCAATTGTTTTAAATCGATTTATTATTTTTCCATCTTTAATTTGTAAAATATCAGCATTTTGATTGCGTTTTATCTCTTCTATTTCAGAAGGTAATGTAATAGTTTCTTTAAACTCATGCTTTAAAATTGCTTCATATATTTCTTTGGAAATTTCACCATTTTCTAAATATTTTTGGCAAGTTTCTTTTAAATAACCCTTTTTATATGTACGATATACTTCTGAGGCTTCACGAATATCGTCATAAGTCCCAAGTCTTTTTGGTTTCCCGTGATTTTTTACAACGACTTGGTATTTTCCTTTTTTAACTTCCGTGACACCAGTTGGTAAATTAGATTTTTTAGTTTGTTTGGAAATCATAATAGTATTAATTTCACCTGGTACAAAACAGCATGTTTCCGGCGAATATATTTTATTTCCTTCAAACAGTATATCTTTATCTAATTCTTGCCCTTCTTTATAGTGCTCATTGAACCATTTTTCAAAATTAGAATATGTATACCATTCTTTACATACCTTACAGTCATCATAAGTGTGATTTTTGGAGCGAATATTGTTATCCTGACTAAAACATCTTTTTAACATACTATTCCATGTAATGTAAGATTTTGTACTATATACGCCTTTTTTATCTAAAATTCCAACACCATATTTTTTATATATCATTTTATCATATTTTGTGCAAATATACTACTTTTTTATAGAATCTAAAATTTTTCTGGAATTTTTTTTGAAATAGCCTTTAATAGAATAACCACACCCCCTTAATTTTTTTCCGGAATTTTTTTCAAAGATTTGCAGAGCAAACCGTGTGCCACCTATAGCCAACGTCCGGAGGGCTATTTCATAGGGGGGATACGGTGGTGGGGGTACATAGGGAGGGGGTGCAGTAGCCCTACCACATCCCCTCCGTGTATGTTCCACGTGAAACCTTACGCAGCCATAAGCAGTTGGTAAGCATCCTCGACCTTCTTCTGTGCGCTACCGAACATCATAGCGTTGAACTTGTCTTCCTGAGATTTCCAATTCTTCTCATTCTGAAGGTAGGTAGTCACACCATTCAGCAGCCACACCTTTGTACCACGATTGTACTCCTGTCCTACACCATGCTCGATGCTGTCCGTCAGAGCCGCCATAATGTTCTTTGTGCGTGTGCTGATTTCCTCTACGTGGTCAGCCTTGAAGTCAGCCTTCTTCCAAAGTTCAAAGGCGGGAGCAGTCAGACACAACTTGCCTACGAAGTCGCGTGCATATTCAGCAGTGATGGTTTCCTCCTTGAGTCCAAGCATACGCTCCATAAACTTGTCGCTAAATTTCACTGACTTGCTGAAAAGTTCAGCGGCAATTTTGCGGTTGCGCTCTATTGTCCAATCAAGACGCTCGTCGACCTTAGAAGTGTGTTTGAACACCACTTTGTTGGCACAACCACGAATGGCCATGTTCAGTGTGTTCTGACAAATGACGCGGATAGGGGTGAAGAAAGCCATGACACCGCCGCTGCCATCATGTGAGTTAGTGAACACCACATAGTTCTTGATTGCGTCGTTAGGGTTAAGATACGAATCCTCACCAAGTGTAGCGGTGATGAACATACGTTCGCCATAGCCAAGTGCGCCATAGGATTCGATAACTGGTTCGCTACCACTTGCCTCCTTAATGAAGTCCATGAAGTCGAAAGCCTTGCTGTTCTGCACGATTCCGTAGCCCTTACCTACGATGCCAAGTGTGTCGTTATTGTCAGTGCGCAGCGTAGCCTTATGGGTGCTGATGATGTCGGCCACTGACGGATTCCAATCGAAAGCCTCACCTTTGCGGATAGCCTCAACCATTTCAGAAGGTACTCGCATCAGTGGCATTTCGCCCACCTCATAGTTAATGTGGTTTGCACTTGTTACGTCTGCCATAACGTCGTGGATGGTTGTACCCTTCTCGCAGATAGTTCCAAACAGCTGCCATGCTACACGCTGTGCGCCCGTCTCTGTGTTAGGATTAACGTTCACGTTACTCTGTCCGTTGATGTTCAAAATCTGTGTCATAATAAATAATGTTTTAAAGAGTTATTACTATTTGTTTTAATTTCACGGTGCAAAGGTACGAAAAAAAATTGATATATGCAAGAAAAAATGAATTTATTTTTAGTGGATTTAGTTTATTTAACAATTGAACATTTTTTAACGAATTTTTAACAGTCAATTAACATAGAAATTCAAGAATATTTTGTACCTTTGCATTGTCATTCAGAAGATGGATGAAGGGTAAGGGTGACACCTTAGAGTATAATCTCCGACTCATTCATTAATAATATGTTAATTTATGTTTTAAAATGTAAGTAAAATAAAATCCGTCCCATCCTCTCGGACTGAACGGATTAATAACAATATAAACCAAAAACTAAACCTTATGCCGCTTGTTTTGTGCCTTGCTTGTATGGATATCCATCTGTGTAGTCATTTACGGCCTCCATGACTTGTGCGTAATACTGCTGCATTTTGTTGGCAAGGCCTTTCATGTCCTTATATGATTGTTTTCTGAACTTCTTGCCACCATTGTCGACCAATACGTTCTGCATCGACTTCATACAAAGGTATTTGTACTGCGGCAGTGTCTTGTCATAGGGTGAAAGCCATACAGAGCCGCTACGGAACACCGATACCTTCTTGTCATATAAATCTATTTCGAAATCAATATAGATGGAATTTTCAGCGATGTTATTTGGCCAATCCTCTTGCTTCAGTGCGTCCATCCTTACATAAATGATATAGGGGCAGAAACTGCATATTTTGCTCACAGAGACGTTTTCTGCGGTGCTGATGGGTGTCAGATAGTCGCGTAACTTTTCGCGCTGTCTTGGCCATTCCTCCACGTTCTTTGGGTCTCTCATTGCGTTTTCTTTTGCCATGATGTTGTTAATATCGTATGCCATAACTTTAAATGAATTAAATTAAACTTGTTTCTAATTGTGGTGCAAAGTTAGCAATTAAATCTGATATATACAAATTATTTCATATAAAGAATGTTAAGCAGCCAATCTTTTTCTTGTTTCTTTACATTTCAGATTATCCATGACTTGTCTTGCATGGTCGTTCATTGACTTGTCACCGAAGGCAAATTTGGCCTTACCATTTACAAAGTATATCATATTATTTAGTTTTTAATTGTTTTATTTAATTTCTTTCATTGCAACATAGGACATATACCATGTGGCTCCTGGCTCTCGTTCTAATTCTTGCTTAATTATATCCACAATTTCGTACTTTTTAGGGCAAATCGTCTTAATTTGTCCAACAAATATTCCTTCTTTACGTCCGCTTTTATACCATTTTTTTAATAAAGTTTTATTCTTTACTGAAGGCATTTCGCTATCCTCATAGGTGTAGCCTAATTTAAGTGCATAGTTCATAAGACCTTTTGCACATCTGTTTGGATAGTGGTAGCCATGACACGGACTAACTTCTTTTTTGGCATGATTCACAACCCCCACAGAATAGGGATATCCATCCTCAAAGGTGGAGGTAAGAAACTGACAATCTAAATTGCCGTCACCATTGAAACTATATTTAGAGCCTTTTCCGAACATATTATTTACTTTTTATATTTTTTCTTATACGCTTTCATAAGGTTTTTGTAACAGCCGTTGCCTACCTTTATAGTCTGTCCTTGCACGTTTGAGTTAAAAAAATAGTTTGTGGTGCCGTTCGCTGCTATTTTTTTAATCATCAGTCTGTAAGAACCTTCTTTAAGTTCCTTTGCGCAAAGCGGACACATACATTCATTGGGGACACCTTTTTTCATACTTTTGTCAAGGTTCTTGCAATACATATCACCGCTAATACCGAATTCAGCATACTCTTCGTAATTTACGAATTCGTTTTCAGACCATTCTTGCTTTTTCATATTGTTTTTTTATTTAAATCGTTAATAACTGATGTTTTCTAAATCTGCTGCAAAGGTAATACTTTTTTTTGAGAAAAACGAAGGAAATACATTTTTTAACCAAAGATTAACATTTGTTTAGATTTATATAAATGGGTGTGACGGAGACTATACTTTAGAGTTTCACCCCTACCTTTTAATTTTGATATTGCAAAGGTACAACAAATTTTTGAATTACGCAAGCAAATTAACACTTTTAACATAGTTAAAAAACATTAAGGGAAGAGCGTTATACCCTTCCCTTTTGGTTGATGTTCCACATGGAACGTTTAGGCTGCATCTGCTATCGGCTCGTCCTCGGTCTCCTTGACGGGGATATTAAGGTTCTTACAGAGGGCTTCGTAGTTGCCGCGTGCTCCACACTGCTTGCCCAATTTCTCGGACTTGTTGAGGTCGTTGATGAAGGTCACGAAGTCGCTTGATACCTTTTCGTAGTAACGCATCACCAAACGGATGGTCACATCTGACATCTTCTTTCCCTCAAGGCCATTGTACTTGTTGTACTCCATGCCCATCATGTGAACTTGCTCAACCTTATAAGCCTTGAACTGCTTGTAGCCCTTCTCAAACTCCGACATCTTAAACGCACCCTTAGAGACACCTACCTGAAGGATGAAATAGAACGGGATGGACTTGTGGCTGTCTGCAAAGGCCACGATTTCCTCACAGATACGCTTGTGCAGAAGTGCCTTCTGTCTCTCTTCGTAGTGAGCCGTACCTTCCTTCTTGTACTGCGGAAGATTGAACTTGCCTGCCACCTTGCTGCTTGCAGCGTTACGAATTGCGGTTTCAACTGAATTTTTTGCCATAACTTAAATCTCCTATTTTTAAATTGTTAAACTTAATGTGAATTACTTGTCTTATTTTGACGATGCAAAGTTACGAATAATTTTTGAGACTACCAAATTTTTAAACACTTTTTAACCAGAATCGGCCTTATTTAACCTTCGTTCACACTTTCGATGGTTTTTACTCTGAAAATCTCGTCTAAACTGATAGTTAAGCCTACGTGACCATCAGACGGATATCGGTACAATTCCCAACCATATTCAAGTGCAATATTAAGTAACTCCTTGAAGTCGTATGTGGGTGCAAAATGTAGCACGACATTACCTTCTTCAAAGGATGCGGTAAAAACGTTCTCCACGTTTAGGTGAAATACATCACCATTTGATTTTGCTTTAATTGTTATCTGTATCATACCTTATTAATATTAATTGAATTTCTATGGTGCAAAGGTACGGACTTTTTTCCAAACTACCAAATTTTAAATGAATTTTATTTGTTAAATGATGTTAAATTTTAATGTTTATTAACAAATTTATTTTAGGTGTATCGGAGACTATACTTTAGGATTTTACTCCTACCTTTTATTTTTTCTACTGCAAAGGTACGAAAAAAAACTGAAACCACCAAAGGATTTCAGTTAAAAGATGTTAACGAAAGGTTAATTTTCATCAACAAAATACCAAACATTTGTTTCACCTATTTCTCCGTTACCACTGATTTCCAAACGTGCAATCGGACTTGCGTCTACCCAAAAGTCGAATATTTCGTGCAACTCACATTTATTGTTTTGTGTACGGAAAATTGTGCCGTTCAAAAAACCAAAATTAAAGTCGAAAAACTCACTGATTGATATCAATTCATTTCCACACATATTTGGTTCTGCTGACAGATTGTAGCCATTAAGTGCTTTGAAAGCGTCTTCGTAAGTCATATTAGCAATTTTCTTACAAAGTGCATTGTAATCGTTCTGTGCAAGTTGTTGTACCATTACACTAACTATTTCCTTAAAACTATTCATAACTGATATAAAATTAAATGGTTTAATTTTTAATTTGACACTGCAAAGGTAATACTTTTTTCTGAATTATGCAAATTATTTTAGATAAAAAGTGTTTCAGAATTGTTAAAAGATGTTAACCAACTCTCATTACATATACACCTTCGTAGTCACCGCCAAATTCATAGTCAGAAACCTTTTCACCTACTTTTAAATCAGTGAACGGTCTACCATCGGTTGAGACTTCTAAACCTAAATTCATAAAATCCTCTGCTGATGTCACTTCGTGAATTAATGGCTTGGCACCATCTACAGCCCACGATTCACATTCACTTGTATTAATAACAAGATATGCACCGAAATTTTTGTCGTACTTTTTTATCTCTAAACGTTTCATATCAATTGATTTTTATTTGTTGTTTATACTAATTCAGCATCACCTTCGCAATTCATTACCATGTGAACGGAAAACTCCTCCCACACCTCGCAACCATTATCCTCTGTTCTGAAAATGGCTGTCTTAATGTGTTTGTACGTCACATCGAAAAATTCGTTGACTGTAATCAGTTCCTTATTCTTTCCACGAGTCACGGGGTCTGCCGTAAGATTGTAGCCATTCAATTGCTTGAACGCATCTTCGTATTTCATATTAGATGTCATTCTTACAAGTTCGTCGTATTCTCTTTCGATTGTATTAATAACCATAACTGAAAACCTATTTAATCTGTATCTCGGAACTATTCCTTGATTTCTGAGTGCAAAGGTACAAAGAAATTTTGAGAAAAACGAAGGAATTACATTCTTTAACATGACTTTAACGTTTAATATAGGAAATGTTAAATCTTAGTTAAAAAAGTGTTAAAGTACCGGAAATATTTGGCAAATTGAAAAATTATTCGTACCTTTGTATCGTCAATGAAAAACAAAAGGCAAAGGTGAAACTTTGAAGTATATTCTCCAACACGTCTAATTTTTATATATTAAAAAATGTTAAATAAAAAACCCTTCTATCCATCACGGACTGAAGGGTAAAAATTTTTCAAACAAAATTTATTTTAGCCTTATGCCGCTTTATGGTAGCGGGTAAGGTCGTAAGTACCACGTGGTATGTATGTGTCTGCACCAACTTCTGTAAACTTTTTTCCACGTCTCTCAAGTTCACGTCGTGTGTAGGTCTGCTGCCTGCTTGTGGTGCAAGAATACTTGCAGACGTTAAACAGAATACCATCAGCGGTTTTTTGGGCGATGCAAGTTGCATAAGAATACAACTTTGTGCCATTGGTACGCATTGAACCATTCTGCTTTTCCTGACCATTGATGAAAGCGTTAATTAAATCTACATTACTAATCATATCTGTATCTCCTATAAATTAAAGATGTTAAACTTGTGGGCTTGTCAGTCCCTTAACTTTTGACGATGCAAAGGTAATACATTTTTTTGAATTATGCAAATATTTTGAGGTGTTTAACATTACTTTAACACAATTCATGGGTATTTCTTAACAAATCATAAAAAAACGCTGAAAATTTGGTAGTTTCAAATATTATACTTACCTTTGCATCCGATTTCAAATAACAATTTAAAATAATAAGGTATATGAATAATAAAGTAAGGTTTCTTTTAGTTCTTATAACGCTGATATGGTGCGCTATATTAGGCTATAGTGTATTCTGTTTATCCAATCCCTATAAAAGCGGTCTGCTGATTTCTGTAGGGTTTGTTGTCATTATTTTGGCCTATGGCTACGTATTTGAGAAGTATAATAAATAAAAATTTTTTACATTATGAGTTGTCCTAATTTTCACAAAATCAATGCGCGTAATTATTATGTCGTAGGCGATACAACAACCGCTTATGATGATGAACTTGAGGAGGAGGTCGAGGTATTGAAGGATTCCTGTGACTATGATTGTGATATCGACTTTGCACAAGAAAACGCGAAGGAAAAAGGTTTTGACCCCGTGGACTACAATGACCGGAATTCCTATCAAGATAGTATGCACGCATCTTGTCTTTCATCTAAATCTAAATGGTATGCTTTCGGCAAAAAGGGTGCTAACATGGATTTCAACAATTTTGAATTCAGTCAAGAAATTTATGTTCATAGCGGCCATTATTCCGGAATGAACTACGATTGGGATATTTGTATATCTGATAATTACGGTAATCACTTCCGGATTTCTGAATACGATTCTATAGAGTCTCTTGTGGATGATATTGCCGACACATGGCAAGAAAATGCTACAGATTCATGGTATGACGCATGGAATGCCGGATTGGCTAAAATCCAAAGGAAAAACCTTGTGAAGTGGCTGAATGGTATGATAGAAAAACTATCTGATGAGGTCGACGATGTGTGCCGGTATATCTGTGAGGAGGTTTACGTCTGTGGCGGTATCTTCTCAAATGGTGAAGCCGTCTATTACAAAGAGAGTAGTCTAAAAGGTAAGGTGAACAACGTGGAGGCTGCATAAGCCCCCACATCACCGCCCCATGTACTCGAATGAGTACACATTAACATCAATTAACAATTCATTAAGGTTCTTTAAACAAAAAAGTTTGGTAGATTCAAAAATTATTCGTAACTTTGCAGTCGAAATTAAAACAATAAAGAATATGAATAAGAAAAGTAATGTAAGAGTAGTCGGTTTCCCTTGTGATTCCTACGACAGAAAGTGGCTCGATTCAATAACTGACAGAGAGCGTAGTGAAGCGGCTTGTGCTGATGGAAACACGTTCATCTTTGAGGATTTAAGGGAGTTTCAAGAGTATCTGAACAACGACATGGTTGATACAGATAATAACTGGATTTACTTCCTGAACGATTAAAAGTCTTGGTGGTGCAGTGCGCAATACTTAATAAGACTTCGGTTGACCATCATCGTCTGTGAGACATACGTTCATCGTTTATAGCAGACACTTTTAAAACTAAGGACAATAGGCTGAAGAAGTTTTACCAATAGTGGGTTTTCAAGTAGGCCGCAAGCACCCTAAGAAAGTGCAGACAACCGGAAACGGAATGTTAGATTAGTCCTGACCCAAACGGAATTGACCGGTAGAACATGGTGAGAGTTAAGTCCATGTGGCTTGGTAGGTGGAATAGGAACTTACAAACCGGCTCCGTAGCTCAGTAGGATTAGAGCAACAGATTCCTAATCTGTAGGCCGCGTGTTCGAGCCACGCCGGAGTCACCCCCATGTACTCAAATGAGTATGGTAGACAGATTAAGTTAAATATTAATTAATAAAAACATTTAAGAATTATGGTACAGGTTGAAACAAGAGTTGGAACGTTTGAAGTGATTAACAAGAACGGCAAAGCAGTTGTATGTAAGAACGGCAAGGCATTGGCTACGCTTGAATGTATGTATTGGGATAAGGACGCTATCATCCTTGCCATTGAAAGTCATGGAGAGGAACTTAACAAGGTCGCTGCAAAAGTCGGTACCGGAAACATTACATCTGAGAATGTCATTCCGACACTGAACTATATCTGTGACATGTTGAGCGACACCATCGAGGACAACAAAACAAAAGGCTTCGTAACAAGTAGGCTGAAACAAGTTATCAACAAGTTGGCCGCTTGAAAAGAATAAAAGAGAATAAACGAAAGTAAAACAAATATCACGGAATAGTGGGGTTGACCGGAACCCAAGCAGACCCAGTACCCAACCGCTGCGCAGTTTAAGAAGGGGGTCTAAACAAAAACTGGTGAGGGCTTAACCGGCAACCGCTAATTCCCCGTGATTAAAAAAATCAATTAATATGAATTACGTAGTGAACTTTTTCACCCAAAGAGAGTATGAGCGTATTCCTGAAATGCTGAAAGCCGGTAGTAAGGAAGTCTTAACAGACCCAAAGCACTTTGGTGAGAATAAGAAACGCTAAACAAAAATTAACATAAAGGTTTACACTTTTTAACAGAAAATATTTGGAAATATGAGAAAATTGTTGTAACTTTGCATCGTCAAAAGAAACAAAGAAGTAAAACATTTAAATTAGAGAAAGGAAACAAAACATGAGCAAGAACAGATTGAACAAGGCAATGGCAAGCAAGCGTGTGGTGGCTTATTTCAGTGGTAAGGACAAGAACGGCACCCCGCATTACGACATCTATCAGATGAAGTAGCCAATGTACTCGAATGAGTATAAAACAGAGAGTATCAGTCAAGTAATAACATGACACCCGCGATAAAGAATTAGCGGAGTTGTAAAACCAACGATGGATGATGGGAGGTTATGGGGAATATTCCACCTTAGTACCAATCCGAAATATAGTTCAAATAAATATGGACACAAGACCTCCGCCCAATTAAAGGGTATGTAAGATTTAATTTGTTTAATATTAATATAAGAGTTTTGGAACTATGATAAGAGTAAGAGACAAGCCTTGACAAATAAGGTTAGTATAATATAATATAAATTAAATGCCGCTGCCTACATAATAGTAGTCACTTGGATAATGCACACGTTCTTGGGTTGCTGTAGTGGAACAACCCGTTGCACAAATGTGCTTCGCAAAAATTTAGTCGGTCCAATTCCGATGGCGTGAGTTTTAGTCTAAGAATACATGTCGATTGGTTTACGGCATTGAGAACAAGCCACATCGCTGTGAATTAAGTCAGTGGACTATAATATTCACCTGCATCAATATCCGGTTCTCTATTATATCTCTTTCGGAAAGTGGCTCAACCTTCAACGCAAGTTGCCCAACCGGTAATATGGTACACCGCTTGTGGCAGAGGACGGGAAGGACAATCAGAACTCTGTCGGCAGACAACGAGCGCAAACGTCACCGACAAATTGACCCACCTAAGAGGGTTTACACTGCATAGCATAATGTAGATGGTTTTGGAGGTGTGGTCTTGACATGAAAAGGGAAATTGCTATATCGTAAGCGTAAAGTTGAAACAGACGATTAGTGCCCGACTAATGCCGGTGAACGGCAACCTATGGGGAAGTTATGATTAGCACTTGCAAGAATTTCCAAAAGTAATGTCGGTGAGTTGTCCTTTATAGGTTAGCGACCTATGGTATATGGAGGATGGAGGACGCAGAAACTTAGATTGGATAACTCACATTTTGCTCTGGTAACTCAGTTGGTTAGAGTGCTCGGCTTATACCCAAGTGGTCGGGGGTTCAAGTCCCTCCCAGAGTACCATAGAAAAAAAATTATGTTGTTTGTCATAACTTTTGGGTTTAAAGCACTATTTATTTATATAAACAATAGATAGTATGCAGAATCCAAATAGTTACTTAAAGCAAAAAGAGCGTAGTTTATTACGAAAACTTGAATTAATAAAAGAAAAAGGTGGTAAATGTAAGATTTGTGGCTATGATAAAAATATTGCGGCATTAGAATTTCATCATATAGACCCATCAAAAAAATCATTTCAATTAGACTCAAGACATCTATCCAATACTACGACTGAGAAATTAATAGAAGAAGCAAATAAATGTATTTTGGTTTGTGCCAACTGCCATCGAGAATTACATAACAAGCAATTTGAAAAAACTGAACTACAAAACACACTTGATAATATAACATCACGGCATATTAGTTTAAAAGAAAATAAGAATAAAACCGGAACTTGTAAATATTGTGGTAAAGAGTTTCCATACGTAAAAGGAAAAATATATTGCTCTGCTGAATGTCGTGAACTTGATAAACATTACCCTTCTTATGAGGAAATAATCTCGGATTATAAAAAACTTAAAAGTTGGGAAAAAGTAGCACAGAAATATAACATATCAAGAAAAGTGATACAAAGAATTAGAAAATTTAAACAATCTCAAGCGTGAGAGTTTTTGTTGAAAAAATGATTTTAGAATTCATGGGGCTATCAACCGGACGCCCATTACTACATAATTTGAGGGAGTTTGTAGTAATAAAGATTACTTCTGGTATCACCGGTTTTTGTTTATTTTAGTAGATTAATACTTATGTGCTTGTCCGTCTGAGAAGATAGACAAGTTTTTTATTTCAATTAACATCATTTAACTTAAAATGTTTGGTACTTTCAGAATTTATTACTAACTTTGCACTTGAAATAACGGCTTATAGACGCAAACAACATCAGAATGGATAAACTACCCACCTATGAGGTTAAAATGCGTCCTACGGCCTTAAAAACAACAAAAAACGTATAAAGTATGAACAAAACGTATGTAATCTATTCAGAGGATTTGAAGGGATTTCTTTCAAACGATGGTGTAAGCCTTACAGAAAACATGGATGATGCAATGCACTATCCAAGCGTAGGACAAGCAATGATGGCTTCGTATAAGACATCTGAACGACTAAAAGGAATATTCAAGTACCATGAGATTTCAATCCCTGAATGTCAGAGATAAAATAAAAATTAATTCAAAATAAAAAATCTCTATAGGTCCAAGACCGGAACCTATAGAGTATTTTATCGTATAAGTATATGGAAAATTATATTTTTAATTAATATAATTTTCATTTTCATTTCTTCCCCAGAAGAAAGAAAATATATAAAAGAAAGAAGAAAGGTTTCCTTTCATAGTCTGTAGCCTTTTGTTAAAATTATATAAAATTAACTATGATTTAACGGAGATTAACCCTCAAAAATTTGGATTATTCAGAAATATTTTGTACCTTTGCACTTGAATTTAAACAATATCAGTTATGGAACAAGTAATAGCATATAAGGCTTTCAACGGACGTTTGTTCGACACAGAGGATAAATGTATCGCCTATGAAAAGAAGTTGTCTCAATACCCAAAGGTAAAAGAAACAACCATAAAGGCTGATGATAGCTATATCACCAATAAAGTAGGACATGGTGAATATGTTTCAACTGATATCGTACAACACGTTATTGAAACATGGGAAAAACCATCTTCACAGAAAAAGACAGAAGTTTTCTATATCGTTGGCGGTAAATATAAATTCATTGACATACATGGTAAGCATGGCGCAAGCCTTATGAGTGGAAGCACCTATCTGTTTAATACCGAAGATACATCAACGGAATGGTACTTAGGTGCAAAACATTTCGCTGAACAAATATTAAAAGGACATGAATTGACAGATGATTTTATTTCAAATGAAATTAAACAACTGAATGAACTGAACTGCATACATAGTAAATATTGCGAACTCACTGCTGAAGTAATAGAGCCAAACAAAATGTGGAAAATAGATAACCCAAGATGGCTTACCGGAGCAGTAGCACCATATACATTCACAATAGAAAAAATAGATTAAAAATAGAAAACTCAAAATCAAATTGTTGTTTTATCAGGAACTTTCACTTACACTTTGTCATTTTTGCAGGAGACACAAGTTTCAAAGTGTAAGTTTAGCAGGAGGATTTTTTAACAATCTGTTAATGTTTATTAACTAAAATAATTCGTTTTTTTCAGAAATTATTTGTACCTTTGCACTATCAAAATAAGAGAGATATTTTGAGAGGTAAGGGTAAAACCTTAAAGTATAGTCTCCAATACAACCTGTACGGAATTGTTAATTTTATATAAATTTCACATAGATTTAACAATGATTTAACTCAAAAAATTTGGTAATCTCAATTATTTTCACTAACTTTGCACTTGAAAATTCAATTAATATATAATATGTATAATTTTAAAATTAATGTAATAGGAGGACAGAAATATGATTCTTACAGCAATTATCACATCAGCAAGTGTCGCAAGACCGGCTAAGTCCTATGACACTATTAAAAAACAAATGGAACGTATCTATACACTCTATGGTCAAGGATATGGAACAAAGGAAATGCTTGAAGATTGTGAACAGAAAGTATACGTAATCTTCACTAAAATCCCTTATTAATGTCTTTTAACAGATAATTCACATTCTTTATATTCAATAATTTGGATATTCCAAATATTATATGTAACTTTGCACTTACAAAACAGAAAGTCAAACAATTTAAATTAATATTATTATGGTAGAGAATTTCAATTCAATCGTGGAGATTATGAAAAGACGTATCGCACATGACTTGCGTAACGACAATACAAATGGTGTGCTTGATATGGTGCTTAATGCCTATAACCGCTATCAGGAAGACGAGAGAAACGGAGTAGACTATATCTTCGACATCACTAATCAGAATGGCCTCAAATGTATGGTTGACGGAGGATTAAACGTGACTGAAATCGCTTGGGCATGGAATAAGATTAAGAATGAAGGAATTACACCATGTTTCCATTTCGGATGCAACTATAACGGATTGGACGCATTAGGAACACTTGCAGACCTTAAACGCAACCTTATTTCATGGCTTGATGAATTTCTGCCCTACGTTATCATGTACGTAACACGATGCACAGAGTATCAAGCACTCTATGAACACTACATTACAGAGTATCTTGAAAGAAAAGAATTTGGTAAGTAATCACTGAAATAAAAATCATCTAATATGAAAACAGAAATTATTACCGGAAACGACAGAGGTACATACCTACGTGTCAACAAAATGGTGGCACAGAAAATCTTTGAGGAAGGCAATGGCAGACTATATGTAATGACATCTGACAGAAACCCCGTGACCTCACTGACAACCGCACATGAATATAAAAAAGGCTGTATGCCCTATTTCACAATAGACTGCGTATCTATCGAGACCTTTGACCAACTTATTACGGACTTCAAAGAATGGGTGATGTATCGAGGATATGGATATGAGAGAGACCCGTATAGGGCAAATAAAGAACTATTCTCCTATTGGGTGAAAATCGAAAACTAAGCATAAAAACATTTTTTAACATTTACATTAACATTCTTTAACTGAGATTATTTGGTAGTCTCGGTTTTTTTTACTACCTTTGCATTAGAATTAGAAAAGATACTAATTCAAGGTAGAAGTGAAATTCTAAAGTATAGTCTCCAACACATTTAAATGAAATTTGTTAATTTTACTTAAATTTTTAGAGACTTTAACATCTTTTAACTGAATAAATTTGCACCACTTATTTACATTTTGTAATCAAAAATATTATTATCCGGACAAAGTGTAAAAAAGGAAATGTGACACTTTGTTATTAATTAGTATAATTATCCAAAATATGTGCATAAATATACATTTGTTAAATAATCCTAAATTTAACATCTATTATCTAATTTTAACATGACTTCATATTATTTAAAATTTGTTAAAAAATACACAGCACACAGATTTTTCCTGCAAATTTACCTATCTGTCATTTCAAAAACCGGTAAAAAATTTTCATACCACATTTTTCAAAAGAGAACATTTTCCGGCAAATACTATAGTACTGCATATCCGAAAAAATACTATTTTATTTCTAAAATGCTATCAAATTAATACTCAAACACTTAAATTTTAAGATTTGTAAGTGTCTGATACTGAAACACTTACGTTAAGCAGTGGTAAATTGGAATTTATAATAGTCTGATAATTAGATAGTTACGGGAAGTTATAAAAATATGTTAAAAAAGAGTTAAAGAATGTAATTCTTTCGTTTATTTGGAAAAAAAGTATTACCTTTGCACTTGTAAAATAAAAGATGTAAAATAATATGAATACAAAGGAGTTATATCGTCAGTTATTTGTATCTGTTCTTCTTCGTGAGAACGTTTTGAAAGTGGTATGTAACAACACTAAGGAGCATTATTTTGACTGCGTTGTGGTTAATTCAGACGGGAGTATATCAGTATATAATTGTGGTCTTTACAAACCTTTAAATGGTTTATTCTTTCATTTTGAGGTAGATTACGCTAAGTTACTTTGGTACGTTGAACAAGACTTATTCTTGATACATCATGGTGGCAATAGCATTAACTTTGAGTATAGTTTCAAAGAGAATAAAGATTAATATTAAATAAGGTATAAAGAGATATGGAGAAGATTATCGGCAAATATTTTGTATGTGATTGTGAGCATAGTGGTGACATGGAGAGTGCCAAGTCATTTATCCGGAATTTGGGTTGTCAGATTGTGGATGATTATTGGGATGGTCGTGATTGTGGTGAAGCGTGGATAGAGTTTAGTTTCTACGATAACATCTTTGTAAAGGTATATGAGAAGTTGTCCGGTTCTTCTGTATCTTATAGTGCTGACATCAACAAGTACATGAAGTCCGGAATTATGCTTCCCTATCCTCTTATTAATGGTAAGGAGTTGATTGAAATGAAGAACCGGATGGCTGAAGATTGTTCTAAGGGTTTTGAGGAAAGACTGCCTTTATGGTTATTCTTTGAGATTAACGGATATTGTGGCTATAGTGCTGGTGAGATTGTTGAAAAGGTATTATCTTACTTTGAGGAACCGGTAGAAGTATTGGGTTACAATACTCACATTGTGGATGGTAACAAGTTCTGTGATGTATTACTGAAGAGCAGTTACCGGAATTTGTCGTGTAAGACGATGCAGTATGGTATTGGTGATTATTGTTTAAGTGATAGGGGATTTTTGAGTTCGATTCATGTATATGGTGAATGTCGTTGTGTTCACAATTGTATAAACGCCAGTAGGCTTAGGGATTATGAATATCTGCATCGTGTGATTAACTGCATAAAGTCCAGATTACCTATGGAGTATCGTAATCAGGATAGTTACTATTATCCTATTGATATTATATTATCTGCTGACAAGTACATGGATAGTGATGGTAGTTTCAAACCGGTGGTCGAGATTGACGGGAAGAAGTATAGTCTGAAAGACCCTCGTTATTGGGAATGGAAGAAGCCGGAGTATCATCAAGTGATAATTGATGGCAAAAAGGGATATGGTTTAAAATAGATTAATACATGTACTCAAATGAGTACGTTTTCAAGCTAGGTTAGATATTAATTAGTTTTTATTATGTTAAAATCTGGTAGTCATTCTTTTCCTGATGTTAATGATGATAACAAGAATGTCGTATCCGGTATATTGGGTGATGTATTGGATTTTCTTGCTGATATAATGTTTAATAAGTAAAAATAGATTAATATGTATTTGATATTATTTTTAATATTTTTTTGTGCAATATGTCTGGTTGGTTTATTAATTTCGCTTAAAAAATCCGGAAAAAAATGTAAAGAGATTGCGGATATTTTATCAGATGAAATTGAAAAAAAATCCGGCAAAGACCTTGACGATGTGGTTTTTAGTAGTTATGTGAATTTTTTTGGAACTCCCTCGTTATTTGTATATGTAAGAATAATGCTGTCTGCCATTGAAAATGAATATCATATTGTAGAAAATTTTATTAAAAAACATAAAAATGAATTTAAATTAAAAGAAAATGTTTTTGATGAAATTCCAGATTCTAATTATATTCAAATAAAAATAAAAGCCGAAACAGCCGAAAAATATAATTTTGCAGATATAAAAAATAGAGTTGGCTATTATTTTTGGAAAATTCCAGAAGCAAAAATAATTTGTTATCATATATATGAAATTAAAAATCCTTATGTATCATATTATACTATTACAGATGAAAATAAACATATATATAAATTAAATAAGAGCCTTCCGGAGATAGAATTATCTCTAAATAATAATGGTTATAAATTATTAAGAGAAACAAAAGATGAATTAATATATATTAAATGTTAATTTAATGTTAAAAAACAGAATTTTCTTGGTAGTTTCGATTTTTATTACTACCTTTGCACTATAAAACAAAACAAAATATCGCATAATGGATAAGAGAAGTTTTCATAAGGTCATTAATGATTTTTTGTTTGGTTCACATGAACTTAGTGAACTTGACTTAGAATTTCAGATTGCTTTGGAAAGAAAGATAGACAACCTAAAAGATGGCGAATATCTGTATTGGTATTGTGACTATGATTCAGAGGGTAATCTGTATGATTTTTATAAGACGTTTGCCAGAATTAATAGTCTTGGTAGATTTTATTATCCTTGGTGTGGTCCGCGCAGTAAATCCGGTATTCGCATTAAAAATGAAAAAGGGATATTGATAACCAAAATTAAAAAAGGTTATGGTAAAAACTGGGAAACTTATACCTATAAAATAAATTAAATAACATGAAAATATTAAAGAGTGTTCGTAAGCATTATTATGAGAAAGCATTAAAGTCGTATTCAGGCTATATATCAACTAAATCCGGCGAGTTGAAAGATTTGGTTGAAAGATGTCATTCCAATGGTGAGGGATTTAAGATAAATACGACATTACCATTACTCGATATGGTTTTAATCGAAAACGGATATACTTTATTAAAAGTAGATAATGGAAATTTAATTTATATCCGGAAATGATAATTTCCTTAAATTAATTTCTTTTAACATTTCTTTGACATTACTTAACGCAAAACATTTGGTAATATCATTTTTTCTTTGTATCTTTGCATTGTAAAAATAAAACAAATAGATTAGTTATGAATAATGTTAAAATGCCGAAGTTGCCGCGAAAGATTAAGAAGGCAGCATTTTCTGATAGGTGGAATTATGGTTTTACGAAATACCGGAAGACTAATAAGTTCCAACCTAAGTATGGTTCTATTGCCTATCAAATCTGTATGTGGTATTGTTTTAAGTCACAAGAAGATAGGGGATATAAGGCAGACGAAAGTATTACTAAGCACAGATTATTCAAATTAAAGTAAAATAATATGAAGCATAAGTTATTTAAGGTACATATCACTACCTATTATTTTAGCAATAGAAATTACGACTTGTATGTTCTGGCAGATAGTTCTGATGAAGCATTGAAGTTTGTCTATGACAGCCCTTGCTATAAAAATGACGAAGATGCAGAAGTGACAGAAGTAATAGAGATTTCGTCAGAAACAAAGGGTGTTATATAAATTGGTTTTGGGTTGTAATAGTTAAACAAATAGAACAGATATATGGAAAAGATTTATGTTGTGGTTTATGTATGTGTAATGACCTTTTCGGGTGACATTTACACGGAGCAGAAAGTAACACGTAACAAGAATGTGGCACAGAAGTATTTCAACGATTACCTCGTTGACATTGCCGAGACAACCGGTGATAACACGATAGTTGAGGAAATGGGTGAAACCATATTTGACTATAATGGTGCAAATGGCGGTAATATGTATCACGTTGAGATTTCAGAAGTAGAGGTAACAGAATAAGTAAAAAAAAACAAATTAATTTTTAGCATGGAAGAACAACTGACTTGTTTTGAGGTTGAGACAAGATACAAGAGTGGCCGTACCAGAGTTGAGACAATCATTTCAAAGAACGAGGAAACTTTCTGGAAGTATTACGACAAGCATCATAATGTAAAATTGGTCGAATCAACGACTATAACAGATGCTTGGCCGGCATAATAATTAAAATTCAATTAGTATGAAAAAGATTATACTTGATAATTGTCTGCCATTTAATTATACGTATGTATCAAGGAAACGTATGATTGATGAACTTTCCGGACAGGTTGATGGTTTCAACATCTTGTTTAAATCTGACTACAGCCACACCCATTTAGATGTACGTAGTGTTGGCGGTTATGAACTTGGTAGGTTAAGTATGACCGATTTTTATGAGCATGATATTAAGGATGAAGTGTGCATTGTTTTTACTGATAGTTTCGGTAAATATCATTTAATATCAAAATGTGTTGGTGGTCATTTGGAAGTAACTGACGTTGAGATTGCCGGTAAGATTAAGGAGATATATATGAATTTGGCTAATAGTTTATAGTTAAAAACAGATTAATATGTTTCATAAGTTATCTGAATTTATTTTTATATTAAAGAAGTTGGTTAATCGTGAGCGTAATCGTATAAGTAGGTTGAATGACCTTCTTAATAAGGATTTACGTAGTGGTGGTCGTATAGAGGATGGTAAGAAGTGTTTCAGTATCGTTGAGATTTCCGGTGATTCCATACTATCGGTTATTTCAACTTATACGCATTTAGCCATGTGTTATGATTACATTAATGAATATGAACATAACGGCTTGGACATTTACCGGACGTTAGGTATTGTATATCATTCCGGAAATGAGCGATTAACTAACAAGAAAATTGCAAATTGTAGGTTGGTGTGTATATATGGATTTATTTCTGTTGAGACGTTACGGGCTATTAGTGAGAAAAAGGATAATTTTTATTAACAATTAATTAACAAATATTATCGGAAAATATTTGGTTATTTCGATTATTTTTTGTACCTTTGCATTGAAATTAAAAGAATATAGTATATGAAACAAAAGAACATTTATTCAGTATGTGGAAGTATTTTCTTCGGTCATAAGTTTTTTGTTGCCGATGATGCAAAAGAGGCTGTTAAGATGTATAATTCTCTTGTTGAAGCAAGAAATAAATCTTTTAATGAGAATAACGCATTTGCCAAAGAAAATGATGCGATTTTTAAGGGTATTGTTTACACAAATGATTAATAATTTGTTTTATGGTTGAGATTTACAATAGTGAGTTATTGGAGGAAGCCGGTTTGGTTGCCATCTGTGATGATGATAGTGTTACTATTTACACCCTTGCTGAATTGACCAATGGTTTTAAAAAGGGTGATATTATTGTCAAGACATACGAACATCTTAATGCCTTTCACATGGAGTGTTGTATGTGCCGCTATTGTGGCTTCAATGGCGAAGCGTTGGAGACTGATGCGTTTTATATCAGACGTAAAAATGGAGAAGTTGAAAAATATAAACGTTATTATCCTATGACCGGTTTGGGTTATACCAGAGAGTATCGTTTGGCAACAGAAGAAGAAAAAGAGTTTTTCAATAAAGAAATTGAAAAAGCCAGTTATGTTGATTGGTAAAAATGAATTAATATGGGTATAACAGAGATACTATTGCTAAACTTGCAGTAGAACAAGCGGGATGCACTTATTGAGGAACTTAGAAAACAAGAAAGGTATAAAGAATAAGCGTATGAAAAAGATTATCCTATTAGCACTTACCGCCTTGATGGTGGTGGGGTGTGATTATAATTCTAATAGTAACACAAATACTAAAACTGAAGGTCTTATTTATGGAACTATTATTATAGATAGTTGTGAATATATAAAAGGCTTTAGTAGAATTGCTCACAAAGGCAACTGCCGATTCTGTGAAGAACGTGATTCTATTAAATGGGAAAAGCGTAGAAATGAATTGGAAGAATTGGTAACTAAATTAAAGGAAAAATAACTATGACTGCAACAGAAAAATTTCTTAGCAAAATCGGTTTTAGCGGAAATGTTGACAATCTTGAAGAAGTCCTTGATTTTATGGACGAGGAAAAGAAAATCTATATTGAGACGAAAGTAGAATCGGCAGAAACGTTACTGGGTTTTTTACACGAATATTCTGCAAAGGTATATCATATTCCTTCCGGAATGAATAAGGTTCTTATTACAGAGACTCCAAATTGTTCAACACTGGCCGGTGTTCTTCGCTTATCTGTTCTTTATGCTGCAAGGTATTTATCAGAAAAAATGAATTAATATTATGTATAGTTTATTTAGATTTATATTTTTATTTGGTGTAGTTTTATTTGTGTCTTGTGGTAGGTCTGACCGGATTGACCATGAGGATAACCGCTACATTTATGTCTGGCAATATAAAGGCGAGGATTCGACATTAGTCAAGTTCAGTCAGCCGGTCTTTAGAGAGTTTAAGGTAATGGGTGGACATCATACCAAAGCACATCATATCAAAGTTGATTGGGATAATAATGGTTATTATGATTGTTATTCCATTTCATCTGATTCCTATGTAAGTGATGGTGATAGGTGTTGGATTGTGAATAAAGCACAAAAGGCTCATTACAATAAAAACCCGTTAATCGGAATATTCAAGGAAGAATTTTATCCGTATCACCGGTTTCATTTTATAAGATACAAATAGTATATATGTTAAAGTAGTATTAAAATCCACAAATTCTTTGGTAGTTTCAGATTTTTTTCGTACCTTTGCACCATGAAAAGATTGATAGCAATATTGATATACATAGTTTTAGCAATTATTATATTTGCTTTTTCTATGAGATTTAAAGGTTGTATCATGTATTTGCCATATATGACTGATAATTGTCACAAGTGTATTGCAGGAGAATATTATGGTTTATAAATAAATTAAAATAGGAGAAAAGGATATGAAAACAATTAAAGAAGAATTGGAGAGTATTGCTAAGGTGTGTAACACATCTGATGAATTTACTATTCGTGCTAAGAATTATCTTCGTGATGAAAAGGGTATTAATCAGTCTTTGATGTCTGATGGTGAGTTGCGTGATATTTTCCGCAAGGTTGATTATGATATGGAGAGGGAAAAGGCATGGAAGATATACGATGAAGTTATTGAGCCGTCTTTGACTAAGCGTCCGGATTGTAAGGGTTTGTGGTATGAGGTATGGATTGACTTGTCTGAATCATGGATTGACAAGTGGTTCAGTTCATTCCGGTACATGGAGAATAAGGATATCATTGAAGTATGTGTAAAGTATCTGAATGATAGGGAACGTTTCTATGGTTCTTCTGACTACACCGATTTGCTTGATAACGATATGGTTGCTGATTGTGATTTTTCAGATTAATTAATTTTAAAAAATAGATTCATATTATTATGGCATTACGTAGGGATATAGTTGGTTTCATGTTAGAGGAAACTCTTACTTTGGAGAATTTCAAAATTGTTGAATATTTTCCATATACGTCCATTGTTACGTTACGTGTTGTGAATACCGGTCCCAATTATGAGACACCATTTGACGGATGGCTAAATGATTTATGGAATAATATCGAGAGGTATCTTGAGAGGGAGCATAATATCATGCCGGACAATAAGGTTGCGGTCAAGTTGGTTGTTAAACCGGAAGTATATGCCAACCGAGAGCCAAGTAATGATTTTCTTGATGGTTGTATCTACGTTGGCCGTAAGGATGGTGTTGTATCTATTGGTTTCGGTGTATGGCAGCCGGATGATTGGACTAAGAAGAATAACATAAAATTTGAGTAATTGGGAAATATGTTACGTAAGGATACCAAAAAATATCGTGAGATAGTTTCAGCCTATTGTAGTTTCCGAAAAAAATATGAAAAGGCTTTAAAAGACATTGAATATTATTCTGATTTGCTTAGTGTTTCAGACCGGAAATACGAAGAATTGAAAGACATTGACCCTCAAATAACAGAGTGGTATGATGGTTATACTTCTGTAAGCAAAATGGCATTGTCTTTTAAAAAGAATGATTGTGAGAAATATAAAATAGGTACTGAAAATTATGGTTCTTGTTTGGTCGAGGACTATGGTGATAATTTGGAAAAAATATATAACACATATAGTGAGTAACGTTTTTTAACGATTTCTTAACGTTTATTATAGGAAATTGTTTGGTAGTTTCAGAAATTTGTTGTACCTTTGTAGCATGAAGCATTAAAATATTAAAAATATGAAAATTTTGTATTTCGACAACCTAAATTATGGTGATTATGCCGATTTGGTTACTTGTTACCATTGTGACAATTATACTTTGGCTGATGCAATGTTAGTTCCTACCGGTACTGCATTTTGTCCGATTTGTGGTGACTGTACTTCATGGGCTGATGATGATGTAGACTATCGTGAAGTAAATATTGAAGAAATATTCAAAACAAACGAGATTATTCATATCACGGCCAATTATGATGAAGATTATGATGAAATGATTGAAGAACCGATTTTAATACCGCTAAGTAAAGATTAATCTATTTAGTTTAAACGTTAATTTTTAGTTAAAAACGAGTTTTTCTTTGGATATTTAAAAATTTTTTTGTACCTTTGCAGTGTCAAATTAAAAAAACGATTTATAATGGAATATAAGACAAAATACAGATTAGGTGATGTAGTTTCCATAATGGACTATTATGATGCCGTAGTTGTTGGTATTGTTAAAAGCATTTCAGTAGAAGATTTTGACGATAACAACAAAGTTGAAATTTACTATAAGGTAAAAGTCGGGAAAGAAATTCTATCTGTTCCTGAAGAAAATTATGACCACAATGATGGGAGTGATTATTTTTATCGCATTTGTGGAAGAGTTGGAAACATTTATACAATAACAGGTTAAAAAACAATTTACATGAAAAAATTAATTAAAAATAAGATAGATTATGGCAAAGGAATATGCAGTTTCAATGGACGTTATCGTTTACGTAAATGCGGAGAATGAGGATGATGCGAAGGCAATGGCAAAGAATTACGTTGAGTATTCACCTTATCGCTATGCACGTAATTGTGCTTATGTGAATTGTGAAGTTACCGATGTAGAGGAAAGTATTTAAAAATCAATTAATATGAAGTTCATTAATAAGATAAGGGAGTTCATTTTTGGTATCTGTTGGCGGATAGTTGGTAAGAGGGATGATAAGTGTTCTACTAATCCGGATTACTATATGTCATTTGCCAAAGAGCATGAGACTGAATTTGAGGAATTTAAGAAGAGAACTATATTAAATGAAATTAAGGATAGTTTTGAGTTTTTCAATGACTATTTCCGGAACAATGAAGTCGTTACGATTATAAGGTCTATGAATGACCATGAGAGTTTGTATCGTAACCGGAATAGCAATACTTGGTATAGTCATGGTGAAATGGCATATAAGCCTTATTTCCGCACTACACACAGTCCGGCACATCTTGGTTTATACTTTTATCTTATTGCCCTTAATATGGACGATATCGATTTCTATCCGAATAATCATTGGTATGATGATAAGTCAGAACCATTTAAACCGGAAAGTATGAGACATGAACCTTGCAATTTGGATTTGGTTAAAGATAAATATTCTGTAACAAGTGATTACAAGGTAAATATTAAATAATATAGAGTTATGACAGAGATTAGTCGTTACATGGATGATGGTGCCGGATGGCAAGAGCAAGCAGTTTTGGCTTATGTCCGTAAATTTGCCGATTTTGTTAAGGATATAGAGAAACCTTATCGTGCGAGTGACGAAGAAAAGACTGAAATAGAGCGTTTGCTTTCGTTTATTCATTTTGAGGTTGGCCGTTATGAGAATGGCCGTGAGCAGGGATATATCTTTTCTGTATGGTGTTTCAGCAAGAGACTTAATATTGCCGTATTTGAACACCGGAATAGTGATACCTTGTGTCTGAATGTGTTTGATGGTGTTTTCATCAATACACCCACATGGGAAGATGTCTGGAAAGGCAAGGAAAGCAAATATGATTACGACTATGGTTTTGAATATGGCCAAATTATTGAATGTGGTGATAAAATTCTTAGTCTATTTAATGGGTTTGTAGAGAAAGAAGTTCTTGAAACATTTCAGAAGAAGATGGAAGAAATGAAGAAAGAAAAATAGATTAATATGAAAACAGAATATAAGACTTGTAAGATACCATTTTCAGATGGCAGTGAGAACTACAATGAGGGTGATAAGGTTTTGATATTACCGGAATTGAACACTGAAAATGAATATTGTGTAGGAACTGATTTCTGTCGACCCGTAAAGATTGACAAGAAGTTTTTCAAAGATTAAGTGACATGAAAACTCAATTAATATTTTTGGGTGTTGCCAAACAACCGGAATATTGTCATAGTCAAGAATGGTATGATGATGTTGAACGGCAAGAGAAAATAAAATATTATCATATTGTAAGAGGTGGAGGTTATCGTATTGGTGATGGTTTTAGAACGTCATTAGATATGCAATCGGCATTTGGTTGTCCGGTAAATCTTGAAGTATATAGTATACACAATTTTTGGGAAGAAGATGGTATATGTATAGACAACGACTTAGTTGAATTGGACGATTATATTTTTGATAATTGTGATGGACTATATGAGATTTAAGTGTTAAAAAAGTGTTAAAGTTGGGAAAATGTTTGGTTTTCTCAACTTTTTTTTGTACCTTTGCATCGTAATTAAAAAACAGATAGAATGTCAACTACCACCGCCTAAAAATGGTGGCTTGCCACAAAGCCATTGGGCTTCTGACGATTGGGTGATTGACCGCACCCTGCCACTTAAGGGCAGAGAACTGCTCGAAAGTGGGTGGTTTGCACGATATGCAATTCACGTATACCCTTTTTGAAACCGTTTCACCTTGCGTTGCAAGGTGTGCCTTAAGGGTTATAGAGGCAAATATTCTGTATATAAATAATAAGTAATTTTGAATAATAATCAATAATTAATAAAAAAATATGAATACAATTGCTTTCAACAAGTTCATCGTAGTGGGTTGGCTTTATAACATACCTTATATGTTGCAAGGTCGTGATGTAATGAATTGGTATTTTGACAACAACTATCTGAAGGTGTATAAGAACTTAAAATCTGCTGAAAAGGCGGCTAATAAGGTGATTTCAAAGTATAAGTTTCATAGTGTCAAGGTTTATCGCATTTATGACGCTGATGAAATGATTGGCGGTGATGCAATCAAGATGTGGGAGCGTGAGCAGCCGGAGAGAATTAAGTATGTTAAGGAGTTATTTCAGAAATAGTTAGTCATGGATAATGCAAGTAAGTATATAGTGCTTTATAATGGTATACCATATCCGGTTAATTCCATTGAGGAGGCCGCAAATAATCTGTTTGGTTTTAGGGTCGATATAAGTGAGAATGGCCGAGATTGGGATATTATTGTAAATGGCGAGAGCAGAGCACATTATATCCGTGCCGGAATTGATGACAACAGAGGTATCAGTTCAAGGGATAATGGCTATACTAAGGAGGAGGCATTGAGAGACTATATGAGGAATTTTGTTGGAAAAAACACATATTCCAATCTGCATTGGTATCAGTTAATGTATAATAGTAAGTAAAAATTAATTAACATTTGATTAACAAAGAATTAACACTTTTTCTTTGGTAGTTTCAGTAATTATTTGTACCTTTGCAGTATCAAATTAAAACAACAAACAATATGAACAATTCAGAATATCTTGCACAATTCAACGAGAAGGACGTTATCAACGTTTTCACGGAAATCATCAAGGCAGATTCCCCAAGCATTTCTTTTGTCGACAGAGATGTTGACATATTAGAC